>ERZ1673695.33-NODE-33-length-237048-cov-23.068340_pt1 | contig 237048 bp, 222 predicted proteins | sample MGYA00580225_ERZ1673695 | MGnify/ENA primary metagenome ERZ1673695 (study PRJEB41218, sample SAMN15661739) | gut metagenome | host: Homo sapiens | place: Canada: London | collected 2015-08-20/2019-03-30 | study: EMG produced TPA metagenomics assembly of...
TGAAGTGGAGGTTGATGTCCTCCATGGGCACCACCTGGGCGTAGCCGCCGCCGGCCGCGCCGCCCTTGATGCCGAACACGGGCCCGAGGCTCGGCTCCCGCAGGCAGAGCATGGTCTTTTTGCCCAGGGCGTTCAGCGCGTCCGCAAGGCCGCAGCTGATGGTGGTCTTGCCCTCGCCCGCCGGGGTGGGGCTGATGGCCGTGACCAAAATCAGCTTGCCCTGTTTCTGGGCCTTTTTGGCCAGCCGGTGGTCGATCTTCGCCTTGTATTTGCCGTAAAGGCTGATGTCATCCTCGCCAAGGCCCAGCCCCGCCGCGATCTCGGTGATGGGCTTCAAGGTCGCCTCCTGGGCGATCTGAATATCCGTTTTCATGCGCGCCACCCTTTCTGTTCTCATCCCGGGGGCCCTTCGCCCCCTGTTTCTTACAATACCCATGGTAGCAGAACCGGCCGCCGGTTACAAGGCCCGCCGCAAAAGTAACACTTTCCGGCCCCGCCGCGGCCTTGTGCCCCCGGGCACAGTCGTGCTATAATATATTCTGTATTTTTATGACCCGCCGCCGGGCAGATGCAGAACGAACTGGATAAAAACGGCGGACTATACTGATTGTAAAGGTCGGGAAGCTGCGATGATCGACAACGAAGCCCTGCACTATCTGGACAACGCCGCCACCACTCGGGTGGCCCCCGAGGTGGCCGACGCCATTTACAAGACCATGACGAACCACTGGGGCAACCCCTCCAGCCTCTACACCCCCGGTGTGGAGTCCAAGGAGCTGCTGGACAAGGCCCGGAACATCGTGGGCCGCACCCTGGGGGCCGAGCCGGGGCAGGTGTTCTTCACCGGCTGCGGCAGCGAGAGCAACAACATCGCCCTGCTGGGCGCGGCGCTGGCCCGGCGCAGCTGGGGCAAGAAGATCGTGGCCAGCGGCTTCGAGCATCCCAGCGCGGCGCTGCCCCTGGCCCGCCTTGCCGAAGAGGGCTTTGAGGTGGACTTCGTGGCCCCCGGCGCGGACGGCCGCCTGGACGTGGACGCCCTGGCCGACCGGGTGGACAAGGGCACCATTCTTGTCACCTGCATGCAGGTGAACAACGAGACGGGTGCAAAGCAGGACGTGACGAAGCTGGCCGCCCGGGTGAAGGCGGCCAACAGCCGCACCGCCGTGCATGTGGACGGCGTGCAGGCCTGGATGCGGGTGCCGGTGAGCCTGGAAAACATCGACAGCTACACCGTCAGCGGCCACAAGATCCACGCCCCCAAGGGCGTGGGCGCGCTCTATCTGCGCCGGGGCTACAACATCCAGCCGCCGTATCTGGGCGGCGGGCAGGAAAAGGGCCACGGCGGCGGCCAGGAGCAGGGCGTGCGCCCCGGCACTGAGAACCTGCCCTACGCGGTGGGCCTTGCCACCGCCGCCCGCCGGATGGAAAAGACCTTCGCGGCCCGCTCGGCCCACGTGGCGGGGCTGAACGCCCGGCTGCGGGCGGGGCTTGCCACCCTGGACGTGGTGCTCAACAGCCCGGAGGACGCGGTGAGCGAGGTGCTGAACTTCAGCACCATGCGGGTGAAGAGCGAGACGATGCTCCATTATCTGGAGCAGACGAAGGTGTATGTGTCCAGCGGGTCGGCCTGCTCCCGGGGCGCTGCCAGCCACACGCTGGGGGCCATGGGCCTGGAGCCGCGGCGCATCGACACCGCCCTGCGGGTGAGCTTCTGCGCCGAGAACACCGAGGCGGACGTGGACGCTCTGCTGAACGGCCTGGAACAGGGACTCAAAACGCTGGCGCAGCTGCGCTGAGCGCGACGTAAGGAGAAACGACGATGAAGGAAGTTATTCTTTGCTACCAGGGCGAGATGGCCCTGAAAGGCCTGAACAAGGCCACCTTTGAGGCGGCGCTGGCCAAGGCCCTGCGCTTTAGGGTGCGGGAGCTGGGCAAGTTCCAGGTCTACAAGGCCCAGAGCACCATGTACGTGGAGCCCCGGGACGAGGAGGCCGCCGCCAACTTCGACGAGGCCTTCAAGCGGGTGAGCCAGGTGTTCGGCCTGGCGGCCCTTAGCCGCGCGGCGGTGTGCGAAAAGGACTTTGAGGCCATCAAGGCCACCGCCGAAAGCTATCTGGGCGAGACCCTGCGGGGCCTGCGCACCTTCAAGGTGGAGGCCAAGCGCTCGGACAAATCCTTCCCCATGAAGAGCCCGGAGATCAGCCGGGAGCTGGGCGGCTTTCTGCTCTCCAAGCATCCCCACCTGAAGGTGGACGTGCATCACCCGGACATCGTGGTCATGGTGGAGGTGCGGGACTACGGCGCCTACATCCACGGCCCCAAAGTGCCCGGCCCCGGCGGCCTGCCGGTGGGCACCAGCGGCCGCGCGGTGAACATGCTCTCCGGCGGCATCGACAGCCCGGTGGCCGCGTGGTATATGGCCCGCCGCGGCCTTGCGCTGCATCACATCCACTTCGCCAGCCCGCCCTACACCAGCGAGGCGGCCAAGCGCAAGGTGCAGACCCTGGCCCAGACCATCAGCGGCTACACCGGCAGCTGTGTTCTGTATGTGGTGCCCTACACCACCCCCCAGGAGTACATCCGGGACCACGCGCCCGACGTGCTGTTCACCGTGCTCATGCGCCGCAGCATGATGCGCATCGCCAACCGCATCGCGAAAGAGATCGACGCAAAGGCCCTGGTCACCGGCGAGAGCCTGGCCCAGGTGGCCAGCCAGACCCTGATGGCCCTGGCCTGCACCGACGCGGCCCAGGACCTGCCCATCCTGCGGCCCCTCATCGGCATGGACAAGACCGAGATCGTGGAGGTGGCCCGCCGCATCGGCACCTTCGAGACCAGCATCCTGCCCTACGAGGACTGCTGCACCATCTTCACCCCGCCCCACCCCAAGACCAAGCCCACCCTGGCCGAGGTGGAGGCCGCCGAGGCGGAGATGCCCGGTCTGGCGGCGCTGGAAGAGCAGGCGGCCAAAGATGTGGAGCGCATCCGCATCGACATGCGCAAGGCCGCCGGGGACGAGGACGACCTGCTGCTGTGAAACGGCACAAAGGGGGAGAGAAACTTGACCGCTGAGATCATCTGTGTGGGCACCGAGCTGCTGCTGGGTGACATTCTGAACACCAACGCCCGCTTTTTGTCCCGGGAGCTGGCGGCGCTGGGCATTGACGTGCTGCACCAGCAGGTGGTGGGCGACAACGCCGCCCGCCTGGAGGAAACGGTGCGCGCCGCCCTTGGCCGCAGCGACCTGCTGGTGTTCTCCGGGGGCCTTGGCCCCACGGCGGACGATCTGACCAAGGAGACGGTGGCCCGGTGCTTTGGCGACGAGATGCGCTTTGAGCCCAGGGTGCTGGAGGAGATCCGCGCCTTCTTCACCTCCACCGGCCGCACCACCCCCGCCAACAACGAAAAACAGGCCATGGTGCCCACCAGGGGCGGCTGGTTCGAAAACCCCAACGGCACCGCCCCGGCGGTGTGGTTCGAGGCAGACGGCAAACGGGCGGTGCTGCTGCCCGGCCCGCCCTCGGAGCTGGAGCCTCTGTGGAAAAACGCCGTGCGCCCCTTCCTGCAAAAGGGGCAGCAGCGCGTGCTGGAAAGCCTTGTGCTGCGCCTCACCGGCATCGGCGAGAGCCACGCCGAGGAGCTGCTGGGCCATCTCTTCAAAAACGAGAACCCCACCGCCGCGGTCTACGCCAAGACCTCGGAGCTGCTCATCCGCATCACCGCCGCCGCCCCCGATGAAGAAACGGCCCGGGCCATCTGCCGGGACTACGCCCGGAACTTCTACCGGCTGGCGGGGGAGTACATCTACGCCGAGGGCGAGGAGGGGCTGGAATACGCCCTGGTGAGCGCTCTGCGGGAGAAGGGCCTCACCCTCGCCACCGCCGAGAGCTGCACCGGCGGCCTTGTGAGCCAGCTGGTCACGAACGTGCCCGGCGCAAGCGAGGCGTTCGGCTTCGGCTTTGTGACCTACGCAAATGAAGCGAAACAGAAACTGCTGGGGGTCAGCGAAGAGGCGCTGGCAAAGCACGGCGCGGTAAGCCCCCAGGTGGCCGCCGCCATGGTGGCGGGGGCTGCCAAGGCCGCCGGCGCGGACGTGGCCGTCTCCCTCACCGGCATCGCCGGCCCCGGGGGCGGCACCCCCGAAAAGCCGGTGGGCCTTGTGTACATGGGCGCGGCCCGGGGCGCGGATGTGTTCGTCAAGCGCCTGGACCTGGGCAGCCGGGACCGGGCCACCATCCGCCTGGCCGCCGCCAAAAACGCCCTGGACGCCGCCCGCCGGCTGGCCCTGGGGCTGCCCATCCCCGGCGCGGTGAACGCCCGGGACATCCCGGATTGAGAGGTGAACACCATGGAACAAAACTCCTGCTCACTGGTGCTGCGGCTGTTCGGCCCGCAGCTGGACCAGGTGACCCAGGTGCTGCGCACCGCCGCGGGCCAGGGCTGCCCGGGCCTGAACCTTCTGATGAAAAACGGCGAGTACGCCGTCTGCGTCACCGCCCGGGGCGGGGATGCCGCCTCGGTCTGCCGCCGCTGGCAGGACTACTTTGAGAGCCGCTTCGGCGACGCGGTGTTCTGCGTGGGCGAAGAGAGCCTGGCCAATGTGGCGGTGGACGCGCTGGCAAAGTCCGGCCGCCTGTTCGTTGCGGCGGACGCGGCCACCGGCAAGCTGCTGGACGCCGCCCTCGCCGGGTGCGACAAGGCGGGCAGCGTCTATGACTTTGGCGCCCAGAGCTACGCCCACCCCAAGCGGGGCGCGCGGGTGGCGCCCAACAAGCACCTTTTAAAGAAATATCCCCACTGCCCGGTGCAGCCCGCCGCCACCCGCGCCCACGCGGCGCTGCGGGTCTCCGGGGCGGACTGGGCCGCGGCCTACTGCCCCTCGGACGGGCAGCACCCGGCCTTCGTGCTCACCTGCAACGACAAATACGCCTGGGTGCGGCCCCTGCCCGCGGACGGCGACGAGCAGGCCCTGGCCGCCGGCTGGCTGCTGGACATGCTGCGCCGCATGGCCCAGGGCAAGGACATGGACTCCTTTGTGGAGCGGTTCAAGCTGGGCGGCCCCGCCCCGAAACTGGAACTGCCCGGTCAGGCGCTGGCGGGCCTCGCTTCCGCCCCCGCGCCGAAAGCGGCGGCCCCGGCGGCCAAAGCTGCCCCCGCCCCGGTAGGCCCGGCAGCCCCCAAGACGGAGGCGGCTCAGCCCCCGCAGGCTCCGGCCCGGCCGGCCCCGAAAGCCGCCCCGGCCCAAAGCGCCCCTGCGCCCGCGGCCCCGGCCTTCACCGGCAAAGCGCCCCGGCCCGAGGGCGCGCCCGCCGACCTTCTCAAGCCGGACGAGCAGCTCACCAGCGCGGCGCAGCTGCTGTTCAGCGACGAAGCCCCCGAACCCGCCCATGAAGGGCAGGAGCAAAAGCCCTCCGGCCCCCACTGGGGGCGGCTGATCGGCTGCGTCCTGCTGGTGGCGGCCATCGCCGGCGGCGTGGCGCTGTGGCTGTGGCAGGGAGGCAAGCTGCCCGGCGGCGGCAGCGTGCTGGGCGACGTGGGCTACGGCACCGCCGACTACGACGACGCGGCCCGGGACTATCTGCTGGCCCAGCAGGCCAAGGACGCGGGCGTGGCGGCCTATCTGGCCCTGCCCGAACTGGACGGCTCGCTGGTCTGGTCCGCCGACGCGGCGGCCCCCGGCGGCCAGCAGGGCGGCGTGGTGAACGCCGCCGAGGACACCCTGCCCCGGTTCACCGGCTCGGAGACCCTGGGCCAGAGCCAGAGCAACGTGCTCGTGCGCTGCCCCACCGCCTCCATGGAACAGCTCAGCGAGCTGGTGCAGGAGGAAGTGCTGAAGGAGAACAGCGGCTTCACCCTTTACACCGCAAGCGGCGACTACCGCTACAAGGTGCTGGCGGTCTACGAGTGGGACCCCGCCGAGACGGGCGAGTCCGCCTTTGACCTCTACGGCCTGCAGGACCTGTCCAACTATGAGGACTACCTCACCTTTGTGCTGGGGGCCAAGGCCCGCAGCCTGTACGAGATGCCCGCCGACGTGCGGGACGGCGACGCCTTCGTCACCCTGGTGGCGGACAGCCCCTCCGCCAGCGGGCGGATGCTGGTCATCACCGGCCGCCAGCTGCGGGACAACGAGGCCGCCATCCTCTTCGGCAATCAGGTGCAGCCCGCCGAGCAGCCCCTGATGCCCATGGCGGTGTATGAGAGCGAGGGCGTTTCCGCCCCCAGCCTCACCACCCTCAGCCAGTATTGGCTGAACTGGTACAAGACCGGCGGCGCCACCTCCAGCGACGTGCAGGAGGAGGCCGGCATGCCCGATGAGGACCGGCCTCTGAGCGAGGTGGGCGGCGGCGAAACGGTGGAGCCGGGCGCTTCCCCCACGCCGGACGCTTCGGCCAGCCCGTCGGCCTCGCCGGACGCATCCGCCAGCCCGAAGCCCAGCGCCACCCCCTCGGCCAGCACGCCGGCCACCGCCGAGCCCACCCCGGGCCCGACGCCCGCGCCCACCCCCGCGCCCACCCCCGCGCCCACTCCCACCCCTCCGCCCTCTTCCGGCAGCACCATCACCGTCACCATGAACGGCGTGCGCCAGGAGATGGACCTGGTGGAGTGTCTGGCCATGATCGCCCGCAATGAGATGGGCGCAAACGCCCCTGTGGAGGCCTACAAGGCCCAGATGGTGGCGGCCCACAGCTGGATCCTCAGCCAGGGCGGCGCGCCCAGCGTGGCCGGCCTGGAGCCCAACGAGACTATCCGCGCCGCCGCCCGTGAGGTGGCCGGCCAGATCCTCACCCACAACGGCAGCGTTGCCTTCACCCCCTACTTCGCCTCCGCGGCCTTCGGCACCAACTCCAGCCAGGAGGTGTGGGGCGGCGCACGGCCCTACCTCATCAATGTGGACAGCCCCTACGACAAGGACTATGCCTCCAACTGGCAGAGCACCCGGGTCTACTACACCAGCGAGGTGGCCGCCCGCGCCCAGGAGCGCCTGGGTGTTGACCTCTACGCTTACAGCTCCAACCCTGAGGACTGGTTCGGCGACATCGTCAAGAACTCCAGCGGCTACGTCACCAGCATCCGGATGGGCACCGCCACCACCACCGGCCGCAACCTGCGGGAGAACGTGCTGAACAACGTCAACGGCAAGACCCTGCGCTCCGCCGCCTTCGACATCAGCTACGACGCGGGCAGCGAGGCCTTCACCTTCACCGTCTACGGCTACGGCCACGGCTGCGGCATGAGCCAGATGGGCGCCTGGGGCTACGCCGCCAACGGCTGGGGCTATGCGGACATCCTTTCCCATTACTACCCCGGCACCACCCTCGTCACCCAGTAAAAACATCCTTCAAAAGCCCCTGTGCCGGCGGCACAGGGGCTTTTGTGCGCGAAGGGCGCACAAAAACAATGTAAAAATATAGTAAAATGGCAGAAAAAGCGAACAGGGTTTTGTGGCAATGGGCGAAAATGTGCAAAATGGCTCCATTTTTGCAGAAAGATGGAGTATAATTCCTCTGTAACTCTTTTGACATTTTTGGCCCGCGGGACCGGGCCGCAAAAAACTGAAAGCGAGGGAACGACCCTTTGAACAAGCCAAAGAACAAACGCAACGCCGTCAAGCTGGCGCTGATCGTGCTGGCGGTGGTGCTTCTGGCCGCCTGCGGCACGGTGTGGTATATGTACAGCCAGGTGGCGCCCGCCCTGGACGAGGGCGAGGCCGGTCAGCTGAACCAGGTGCAGGACCCGGACCTGGCATCTGAGGGCGACCGCACCTACAACCTGCTGCTGCTGGGCATCGACTACGACACTGACCGGGACTACGCCGAGGGCAAGGGCATGACCGACGTCATCCTCTATGTCCAGATCGACCGGGACGCCGGCACCGTGAACGCCTTCCAGATCCCCCGGGACACCTACTACGGCGAGGATATGGGAGGCGGCAAAAAGGCCATCGAGGGCAAGATCAACGAGGTCTATGCCAACGGCCCCGACCAGGAGAACCTCATCAACAACATCGCCAACATGATCTACCAGCTGTACAAGCTGCCGGTGGACGATTATGTCACCATCGACATGAACGCCTTCAAGACCATGCTGAACAACATGGGCGGCATCGAGATGTATGTCCCCTGGGACATCGTCACCGTGGACAAGGACACCGGCAAGGAGGACCTGGTCTGCTCCCAGGGCACCCACCTCATCAGCGGCGACACCGCCGAGCTGATCCTGCGCAACCGCAACTACGCCACCGCCGACTACAAGCGCCTTGAGACCCAGCAGTATTTCTACGCCGCCCTGGTCAAGACCTTCCTGGAGGACTACACCCTGGCGGACTACTACACCACCTGCAAGCTCATCGCCCACTACATCAACACCAGCCTGGACATCACCGACATCTGGGGCCTGTACGACACCATGCTCAAAATTGAGCCGGAGAACATCTTCATCGTGCGCGCCCCCGGCGGCGCGGCCCACATCAACGGCCACACCTGGGTGTATTACACCGACCGGGAGAACTGCGCACGCATTTTGAACGAGCACTTCCGCAGCCCGGACAAGCCTGTGCCCGCCGAGGACCTGGGCCTTGCCACCGGCTATGAGTACATCTCCGGCATGAACGTGGACGAAGGCCGCACCATGGGCAGCGTGATGGAGGCCGCCGAAGAGGGCCAGGAGGAGCTGGAAGCTTCCTCCGCCCCGGCCTCTTCCTCCTCCGCCAACTGAACCACAAAGCAGAAAAGCCGGCCCTGCCAAGCCGGGGTGGCATAAGAAAACGGCGGTTTTGCCTGAGGATTTTGGCGCATAAAACACGCAGAGCGGCTCCACAAGCCACCAAGGCTTGCGGGGCCGCTCTTTGTGCTTTCTTCATCCAAAATCCTGGGGCAAAACTGCTCCGCACCAGGAAACGGGCGATTTTGATGGGAGCGCAAGGAAAAGCGCCGCAGGCACCCTTGGTGGTTGTCAAGGCGCTTTGACGCCGCGATACCGCAAAAGCGCCCTTATCCCGGCGCCGTTTTCTTACGGCACCTCGGCTAAATGCGTGGCCGGCTTTTTGCCACAAAAATGAAACAGGGAAGGGCCGCCGTCCTCCCGCGGAAAAAACAAAAGACCCGCCGAAACCGGCAGGTCTTTGTTTTCGTCTGGAAAAATCAGGCGTTGGCCTTGTTCGCGCGCTTCGCCATGCGGCTGATCTTGCGGGCAGCGGTGTTCTTGTGGACCACACCTTTGCTCTGCGCCTTGGCGATGGTGGAGACAGCCACCTTGACAACGGCGTCCTTGTCAGCGGCATTCGCGGCGATGGCAGCGTTTGCCTTCTTGACGACTGTTTTCAGGTTGGACTTGATCGCCTTGTTGTGAAGGGCTTCCTTCTTGGACTGGACCACGCGATCCTTCTGGGATTTGATGTTAGGCATTCGTACCACCTCCTTACTACCCATAACAGTGCAATTTATAATACCACATTTGAGCGGCGCATGCAAGCGTTTTTTAAACTTTTTTCCGGCGGTATGGCGCGGGCGCCGCCGGCCCACACTCCCATGGGGCCCCGCCGCGCGAAAAGGGCGCGGGCGGCGGCCACTTCATACCGCTGTGAGGTGCTTTTTCATGTCCGTTTACACCGACATCGCCGACGAAATTTACGGTCCCTCCAAAGGGCAGGTGCCCGGCGGGGTCAAGCTGTTCACCGCCCGCTCGGGGCCCGTCACCCTCACCCGGGTGCAGATCACCCGCACCGGCCTTGCCCGCCCGGCGGGGCGCTATTCCACCCTGGAGATGCCCAGCCTCGCCGTGGCGGACTCGAAAGACGAGCGCTACGTCAGCGCCGTGGCGGGGGAGCTGCGGGCCATGCTGCCCGAAACGGGCGCCGTGCTGGTGGTGGGGGTGGGCAACCGCCGGGTCACGGCGGACGCGCTGGGCCCCCGGGCGGCGGGGGGCGTGCTGGTGACGCGGGGCATCGCGCCGGACAGCCGCACCGCCGAGCTGGGCCTGCGGGAGGTGTGCTGTGTTTCCCCCGGCGCGTCGGGGGAGACGGGCATCCCCCTGGCCCAGGTGCTGGCGGGGCTGGTGCGGGCGGTGAAGCCTGCCGCCATCCTCTGCATCGACAGCCTGTGCACCTCCGACCCGGGCCGCATGGGCCGCACGGTGCAGATCAGCGACACCGGCCTGTGCCCCGCCCGGCCCTCCAGCGGCAAGTGCCTCACCCGGGCCATGCTGGGGGTGCCGGTGCTGGCGGTGGGCATCCCCACCATGATGGAGGCGGACGACCTTCTGGGCCGCCCGGGCTGCGTCGTCACCCCCCGCCAGCTGGACACGGTGGTGAAAAAGGGCGCGGAGCTGCTGGCCCTGGCGGTGAACAAGGCGCTGCAGCAGCGGCTTTCCATCGCGGAACTGTGCTATCTGGCCAACTGATGGAATGAAGAACGCCCCCCGGCGCATATCCTTTCAGCAGGACTATGAAAAGGGGGGCGGAGCCGTTGGCACATTCCAAAACGCTGCGGCGGCTGGGCACGCTGGCGCTTGCGGCGGCGGTGGGCACGGCGGCCATGGGCGCGGGCCGCTATGCCGGCGTGCCGGACCTGGCGGGCAGCCTTGCGGTGGCGGGCAGCCTGCTGGCCAGCCCGGCGGCGGCGCTGGGCGCGGCGGACCGGATGTTCCGGCAGGAGGCGGTGGCTGTCGCCCAGACCGAAGTGGAGGACGCGGAGAGCCCGCCGGTGTTCACCACTCCCTCGCCCGAGGAACTGCTGCCCGAGGCCACCCCCGCGCCCGAGAGCACCGAACCGGCGGCCGAGCCCGCCGAGGACGCGGCGGCCACCCCGGCCCCCACCCCCGGCCCGCCCCCCGAGGGGATGGGCCCCATCGTGAGCGCCCACTACCAGCAGGGCAGCGGCGACGCCTACATTCCCTGCACGGCGGGCACCATCAAGAACTGCACCAGCCTCTCCGCCGCCGAGGTGGCCGAGGCAGCCTCGGCCCCGCTGCCCTTCAACATTGAGGTGGGGTCAGCGGAGCCCCAGGTGCTCATCATGCACACCCACGCCACCGAGAGCTACGAGCTGGAGGACCTGGGCTGGTTCGACCCGGAGTACACCTGCCGCCGCACCGACACCAGCCTCAACATGGTGGCGGTGGGGGCGGCCATCGCCGAGCAGCTGAACGCGGCGGGCATCGTGACCCTGCAGGACGCCACCCTCCACGACTACCCCAGCTACAACGGCAGCTACGAGCGCAGCAACGCCACGGTGCGCAGCTATCTGGAAAAATACCCCAGCATCAAGGTGGTGCTGGATGTCCACCGGGACGCCATCGAGACCGACGAGGGCCGGGTGAAGGCGGTGGCCGATGTGAACGGCAAGACCGCGGCCCAGGTGATGATCATCTGCGGCGCGGACAAAGGCGGCAACCTGCCCAACTTCAAACAGAATCTGGCCTTCGCTGCAAAGTGGGAGAGCGCCATGGAAAGCCGCTTCCCCGGCTTTACCCGCCCGGTGCTCTTCGATTACCGCTATTATAATCAGGACCTGACCACCGGCAGCCTGCTCATCGAGATCGGCAGCCACGGCAACACCCTGGAGGAGGCGGTCTACTCCGGCCAGCTGGTGGGCGAGGCGCTGGCGGGCCTCTTCACCACCGGGGCGTAAAAAAACAAAAACGGGCGGCGGCTCCTTCAAATGGGAGCCGCCGCCCGCCGCTGTCATTTCAGCTTCCAGGCAAGGTCGGAGAGGAACAGGTCGTGTTCCAGCCCCTCCACCGTGGTGCCTTTGCCGATGTGCACGAACTCGATGTCCATCATCCGGGCCCAGTCGGCCATCTGCTCGGCGGTCACGTCGTAGCTCAGCACCGTGTGGTGCGCGCCGCCGGCGGTGATCCAGCACTCGATGCCGGTGGCAAGGTCCGGCATCGCCTGCCACATCACCCGGGCCACCGGCAGGTTGGGCATGGGCAGGATGGGCTTGACGCACCGGATATCCTGGCAAATCAAGCGCAGCCGGCCGCCCATGTCGATGAGGCTCACCACGATGGCGTCCCCCTCGTGGCCCTCAAACACAAGGCGTGCGGGGGGCTGGCGGTCGCCGATGCCCAGCGGGTGCACCTCGATGCGGGGCCGCGCCGCCGCCACGCTGGGGCAGACCTCCAGCATGTGGGCCCCCAGGCTGTACTCATTGCCCGGCTCCAGGTGGTAGGTGTAGTCCTCCATGAAGGCGGTGCCGCCGCTCTGGCTCTCGCTCATGGCCTTGAGGATGGCGGTCATGGCGGCCACCTTCCAGTCGCCCTCGCCGCCGTAGCCGTAGCCCTGGGCCATCAGGTGCTGGCTGGCAAGGCCCGGCAGCTGCTCCATGCCGTAGAGGTCCTGGAAGTTGTTGGAGAAGGCAAGGCAGCCCTCCGCGTCCAGCAGCTTCTTCATGGCGATCTCTTCCCGGGCCTGGTAGCGCACGGTGGCCAGATCGTCGGTGGCGAAGTCATACTGGGCGCGGTACTCGTCCATCAGCGCGTCGATTTCCGCTTCGGTCACCGCGTTCATTTCCTCCACCAGACGACCCACCGGCCAGGTGTTCACCTGCCAGCCCAGCTTCATCTGGGCCTCCACCTTGTCGCCCTCGGTCACGGCCACCTCCCGCATGTTGTCGCCGAAGCGCATGACCTTCAGCTCCTTGCTCACCGCCGCGCCCACGGCGGCGCGCATCCAGTCGCCCAGACGGTCCTGCACGGCCTCGTCCTGCCAGTAGCCGGCGATGACCTTGCGGGCGGTGCGCAGCCGGGCCCCGATGAAGCCGTGCTCCCGGTCGCCGTGGGCGGCCTGGTTCAGGTTCATGAAGTCCATGTCGATCTCTTCGTTGGGGATGGTGCGGTTGTACTGGGTGGCAAAATGGCACCAGGGCTTTTGCAGGCTGGCAAGGCCGTTGATCCACATCTTCGAGGGGCTGAAGGTGTGGCACCAGGTCACGATGCCGGCGCAGGCGGGGTCGTGGTTTGCCTGGCGCACCACGTCGGAGATTTCCTTGTTGGTCTTGGCCGTGACCTTGTAGACCAGCTTGCAGGGCAGGCGGCCGGAGGCGTTCAGCGCCCCGGTCATCTCGGCGGCGCGGGCGGCCACCGTCTCCAGGACCTCCGGCCCGTAGAGGAACTGGCTGCCCACCACGAACCAGAATTCATATTGTTTCATGCTCATTGGTATAAACCTCCCGTCAGCGCAGCGCCTGCCCGGCGGCTTTTTCCACCGGGATGCAGGCGGCGTAATCTTTGATAAAGGCGGCAAATCCCGCCGCGTCGGTCTCGTCCGGGGCGATGGTGCTGCCTTCGACCCCGGCAAAGACGGCCTCCTCCAGCCAGTCTTCCAGGGCGGGCGCGCCGCCCTCCATGCAGCGCAGGCGGTAGAGGGCCAGCAGAGCCATGCCCCAGGGGCCGCCTTCGCCCGCCGAGGCCATCACCGACACTGGCACCCCCAGCGCTCCGGCCAGCAGCTTCTGGCCCACCACCGGGGTCTTGAAGAGGCCGCCGTGGCCCAAAAGGCGTTCCAGCTTCACCTGCTCCTTTTCAAAGAGCAGGTCCATGCCCAGCTTCAGGGCGGCCATGGTGGAATAGAGCTGGGCGCGGGCGAAGTTTTCCAGGGTGAGATGCGCGTCGGGGCGGCGCACAAAGAGGGGTCGGCCCTCGTCAAGGCCCAGCACCGGCTCGCCGGAATAGCAGTTGAAGTTCACAAGGCCGCCGCAGTCCGGCGCGCCTTCCAGCGCCTTCTGATAGAACAGGTCGTAGAGGGCGGGCTTGGTCAGTTTCGCACCGGCGGCCCCGGCCATCTGGCCCAGCAGGCGTACCCAGGCGTCCAGGTCGGAGGTGCAGGTGTTGCAGTGCACCATGGCCACCGGCCGCCCTGCGGGGGTGGTGACCATGTCGATCTCCGGGTAGACCCGGGAGAGGGGCTTTTCCAGTACCGCCATGGCGAACACGCTGGTGCCCGCCGACACATTGCCGGTGCGGGCGGCCACGGCGTTGGTGGCGGCCATGCCGGTGCCCGCGTCCCCCTCGGGCGGGGCCAGGGGCGCGCCGGGCTCCAGAACGCCGGTGGGGTCCAGCCAGCGCGCGCCCTCCGGGGTTAGGCAGCCCGCGTCCGCGCCGGCGGGCAGCACTTTGGGCAGCACCTGCCGCAGGGTGAAGGGCAGGCCCGCCTGGGCCAGCAGTTCGTCAAAGGAGGCCAGCATCCCCGCGTCCCAGTCGCAGGCGGCGCTGTCGATGGGGAACATGCCGGAGGCGTCCCCCACGCCCAGCACCTTGCGGCCGGTGAGCTGCCAGTGGACATAGCCCGCCAGCGTGGTGAGATAGGCCAGGTCCTTCACATGGGTTTCGCCCTTCAGCATGGCCTGGTAAAGATGTGCCACGCTCCACCGCTGGGGGATGTTGAAGCCGAAGCGGGCGGTGAGGGCCGCGGCGGCCTCGCCGGTGGCGGTGTTGCGCCAGGTGCGGAAGGGCGCAAGCTGCCGCCCGGCGGCGTCAAAGGGCAGGTAGCCGTGCATCATGGCGGAAACGCCCAGCGCCCCCACCCGTGCAAGAGGCGCGCCGGTTTTGGCCCGCCAGTCCGCCGCCAGCGCGACGAAAGCGGTGCGCACGCCCGCCTGCACCTCCTCCAGACGATAGGTCCACCAGCCGCCCTCCAGCCGGTTCTCCCAGTCGTATGCGCCGCTGGCCAGCGGTGTGCCCGCGCCGTCCACCAGCACCGCCTTGATGCGGGTGGAGCCCAGTTCCAGGCCAAGGGTATATTGAGTTGAATCTTTCATAAAAGTCACCGACTCTGGTCAGAAATATAAAATCTATCTCAACTTGAAAATCTGCAAAGGCCGGCGCGGACTGCGCCGGCCTTTGCAGCTCAACGGCTGTTGCCGCAGAAATGCTTGTGCCCGTGGGAACGGGTGAAAATCAGGGGATCAGGCCCACATTGGTGCTTACCTGAGTGACTTGCATCATGGTATAAAGCATAGCAATGGTGAAGGAACCGAGATAGATGTTGCCGGTCTTTTTAAAGTATTTGCGGGTGATGATGGTTGCCACCGGCACCAGTACCAGGAAGGGGAACAGGTTGTGGGTACGCATCGCGTTGAACACGAAAGTCCCGGTCTGAGAGTAGACGATGTACTGGATAGAGAGTAGTCCTGCCAGACCCAGAACATTCGCAACGCAACTGAGAACAGTGACGAGCCAGTCGGGCATGCCCTGCACGCGATTGCCGCCTTCGACCACCAGAGAATTGACCAGGTAGAAAACGATGAACGCGGGCACATAAGCCAACCAGTACAGTGTTTTGTTCGCATTGAAGGTGCGCATGGCAATAAGCCAGAAACGGAAGTCGACGTCAAAGAAAAAGTCAGCAACGAAGAGAATGTAATAAACGGTGAGGAAAGTAATGAATGCCAGCAGTAAACTCTTGAAAAAGTTGGAGATAGAGATCTTGTAACCCCAGCCGTTAGTGTCCATGCCATACTTCCGGCTGAACAGCAGATAAGAAAGAAGGAAGACGGCCAAGATGCACACAGCAGAGACAAGAGCCCAGGCTGCGACCTCAGTGGTAGTTCCTTCGCCGAACCAAAGAGTGACAGTGGTAGGTGCAAAGGATTCTTTGCCCACCCAGTAATGCATTACCGGCATGGCTAATGCGGCGGGTAACAGCATGCACAAAATATAACCAGCCCAATATACGACTTTACGTTTGGGGGTGTTCAGGGCAGGCGCGGCAGGCGGGAACGCGCTGGTGCATTTCAGCGTGCCGAAGAAGGGAACAGTATCCATGACCAAGCAGGCAAAGGGGAACAGGAACAGCAGGATGCCGGCGAGGCCCAGCGCGTTAAACAGCTGTTTGAAGATCCAGACCTGATTGGAGGGATCGATGTACTCAAATCCCTGAGGAACGCCCAGAGAAGTGTAGAAAAATTCGGTTACATCATGAGATGTGGCGAAAGAAAAGACGTTCTGAGGATGGATCTCAGGATTCTGATAGTATACACGCAGGCAGTCCTTGCCGTTAATGGTGCCCTCATAGTATTTTCCATCTTCCACGGGCCCCTGGGCATCGGGATCCGCCTGACGGACAAAGTCCAACGCGGCCTGACTTTCCAGGATGCGGGCCGGATCATTGCCAACATCGGGCTGACGGAAGAAGTACTCATCATATTTGCCGGCAATCACGCCCCAGTCAACATCAGCGTAGTACTCGCCATCCACACCCTCAAAGGTGTAGGGGACATACTCCGGGTCATATCCCACTTCCAAAACAGCAGTGATCTTGTTTTCGCCCAGACCGCGCACTTCCTGCTCAACATAATATTTCAAGGTCGTGGTAGTGATCGAAGCGCCCATGGAGTGACCGGCAATGCCAATCTTCTCAGTATCCACACAATCCAGATTGTTGTAGGCGTACTCAACGAGATAGCGCATGTTTGCAAAGTTCATGCTCGCGTCCACAAAGCCGCGGGGAGTGGAATGCCCATGGCCGAAGGCGTCACCGGAAATGACGATGAAGCCTCTGCGGGCCAGTTCCACCATGTTCATGTCCTGCATTTCAAGGTTGTGCTGACTGCCGTGCTGTACTACGACCAGCGGCAGCTTGTTTTCGGCGCTGGCCTGCTTGGGAATATAGACCTTAGCATACAATTCCGCACCGTCCGCGACCACAAGGTTCAATGTGCGGATGTCTACACTCCATCCGTTCGTTTGCACGAAACTGGCGCCCAGCACACTGACCAGGATCATCAAAAGCGCCACAACGAGCCATAACCTTTTAAAACGTGTTGCTTTCAACATTTCTCCTACACCTTCCTTGCTTAAAAATGGAAATGAGAACTGCACTTCACACCGGGTCAAAGATGCCCGCTGTTGCCGTGCAATTGAAATGCACTGCCGGCGCGCACGACATACATTTCAATGCCATTGAGTTTGTGCACAAAAAAATCATTTAGCGTGATTAAAATATATAGCTTTTGACATGAAAATGAAAGAATTTTCTAATCTGGTTTTAGACATTTATTGACATCCCGCGGAGTCTTCTTCATAATAGAAGCAGAAAAACGCCAAAGGGGGCATGCCGGATGATCCAGCAGGAAAAGCGGGCCTTCGACGCAGGGGCCAAGGTGTGGGTGCAGCGCTATGAGAACCTGCGCAACCTGGCGCACTGGCATTTTGAGGACGAGCTGGTGGTCTGCCAGGGGGGCGAGGTGCGGCTGACGCTGAACGGCTGCGTCTTTGAGCTGGCGGAAGGGGACTGCGCCTTCATCAGCCGGGAGAGCGTGCACAGCATCGCCGGCGCGCCGGGCAGCCGGGCGGCGGTGGCTCAGTTCGCGGGGCTGTTCGACGCGCCGCTGCGGCTGCGGGCGCCGGTCTTTGCCGACCGCTATCAGGCCGGGGCGCAGCTGGACGAGCTGGACCGGGAGTGTCGGGAAAAGCGCCCCTTCTACGCCGAGAAGATGAACGCCCTCATCACCTCGCTGATGGCGGATGTTTTCCGCGGCGAGCCGCTGGCGGAGCAGGCGGAGGAGGCCCAGCCCACCCTCGCCCGCGACAAGCAGCTGCTCCTCCTGCTGGAACAACAGGGCGGCGAGTGTACCTTTGAAGAGGCGGCGGACTTCATGCACATGTCCCCCGCCTACTTCTCCCGCTACTTTAAAAAGATGACGGGGCTCACCTTTTCCAGCTATCTGAACGTGCTGCGGGTGGACCGGGCGGTGGAACTGCTGGCCGGCGGGGAGGACATCACCATGGCCGACCTGATGGCCCGGTGCGGCTTCAACACCCTGCGCAACTTCAACCGGGTGTTCAAGGCCGTCACAGGCTACGCCCCCACCAGCCTGCCCGCCGGCTTCTCGCTGGACCGGCGGGTGCTGCTGAGCCAGGGCAGCACCTTCGACCCCACGCTGGACACATCGGTGGTGCTGTGAGATGCGTTTGCCGCTGGACAGCGCCCCCAAAAGCTGGTATACTTACACCATCGCTTTAGTGTGATAAAATCGGGAGGGATCGAAATGGACCTTTTGACACAGCTCAACAGCCTGCCCATGTTCTTGATCGTGGGCGTGGTGGTGGCCTTCATCGCGGTGCTCTGCGTGGTGTTCCTGGTGCGCAGCTGGCGTGCCGGCGTGGCCATGGGGATGGACAAGGCGAAGCTCCGCCGGGCCGTCACCTCCAGCGCCACCTTCACCCTGCTGCCCAGCATCTCCATCCTGCTGGGGGTCATCGCGCTGTCCGGCTCTCTGGGCATCCCGCTGCCCTGGATCAGGCTCTCGGTGATCGGCGCGCTGCACTATGAGGGCAACGTGGCGGACATCGCCGCCCGCGCCGCCGGCATGAGCGGCGGCCTTGGCAGCGAGGAACTCACCGCGCCGGTGTTTCTGACCATCGCCCTGGTGATGACCGCGGGCATTCTGGCGGGGTGCTTCCTGTGCATCTTCTGCCTCAAGGCGTATATGAAAAAGGTGCGCAGCGCCGCCCAAAAGGAAAAGAGCGGCAAAAAGGGCTTCGGGGACTACATGTTCACCGCCATGTTCGTGGGTCTGGTCAGCGCCTACATCGGCTCCTACCTGGGCGAGTGGACCAGCACCGGAAACTATATGCCCCTGTTCGTGGCGGCGGTGAGCGCGGCGGCCATGGGCCTGTTCGAATATCTGGCCCGCAAAAGAGGCATGACCTGGCTGGACAACTTCTCCATGGCGGGCAGCATGCTGGTGGGCATGGCGGCGGCCGTGGCGCTGTTCGCCGTGGTGTGAGGAGGTGGCCGAGATGAACGAAGCGAAGAAAAACGAACTCTACGACCGCTACGAAAACTCCACCCACCTGCTGGGCCGGCTGGGCACGGCGGCGGCCATCCTGCTGCTGCTGGCGGTGCCCATGGCCATGGGCTGGGTGCTGAACGCCTCCCCCGACTGGAAGGCCTTCGGCGTGGGCTTTGCCCAGGTGGCGCTGATCTACTGGACCAGCGGCGTGGTGGAATTTCTGGTCTACGCGCCCATGCTGGGCTCGGGCGCCAGCTACCTCACCTTCATCACCGGCAACGCCGTCAACCTCAAGCTGCCCTGCGCGGTGAACGCCCGGGAGATCTGCGGCACCCAGGTGGGCACGCCGGAAAACGACATCGGCTCCACCCTGTCGGTGGCCACCAGCAGTCTGGTGACCACGCTGGTGCTGGCGGTGGGTGTGCTGTGCCTTGTGCCCCTGCGCCCGGTGCTGGAAAACCCGGTCCTGGCCCCCGCCTTCAACAACGTCATCCCCGCTTTGTTCGGGGCGCTGGCCTTCAAGTATTTCTCCAAGAGCCTCAAGCTGGCGGCGGCGCCGCTGGCCTTCATGTGCGTGCTGTTCGTGCTGGTGCCCAGCCTGATCGGAAGCGTCTCCTTCCTCATCCTGGTCAGCGGCGGCATGGCCATCGGCATCGCCTACTGGATGTTCCGCACGGGACGTCTGGGCTGAAAATTTTCTTGCAAAGGAGGGGCGCGGGATGGAAGTTCCGACCCACGTGGAACAGCTGCTGGCCGCGCTGCGCGCCGGGGGCTTTGTGGCCTGCCCGGTGGGCGGCTGCGTGCGGGACAGCCTTTTGGGCCGCGCCCCCGGCGACTGGGACCTGTGCACCAGCGCCCGCCCGGAGCAGGTGAAAGCCTGCGCCGCGCCCCGCTGGCGCACCCTGGACACCGGCATCGCCCACGGCACCGTGACGGTGCTCACCGAGGGCGGCCCGGTGGAGGTGACCACCTTCCGGGTGGAGGGGGGCTATTCCGACCACCGCCGCCCCGACGGGGTGCGCTTTGTGGCGGACCTCGAAGAGGATTTGGCCCGGCGGGACTTCACCATCAACGCCATGGCCCTGGACGAGGGCGGCATCGTGGACCCCTTCGGGGGCCGGGCGGACCTGTCGGCGGGGTTCATCCGCTGCGTGGGCGAGCCTGCCCGCCGCTTTGAGGAGGACGCGCTGCGCATTTTGCGGGCGCTGCGCTTTGCCTCCTGCCTGGATTTTTCCATCGAGCCGGCCACCCTGGCCGCCGCCCGCGCCGCCGCGCCCACCCTGACCCGGGTGAGCGCCGAGCGGGTGTTCGCGGAGCTGGACAAACTGCTTTTGGGCCCCGGCGCGGGGCGGGTGCTGGCCCAGTGCGGCGACATCCTGGCCCATGCGGTGCCCGCCATCGGGCCCTGCCTCGGCTTTGACCTGCGCAGCCCCCGCCACGAGCTGGACCTCTGGGGCCACATCGCCCGGGCGGTGGGCCTTGCGCCGCCGCGGCGCAACGTGCGCTGGGCGCTGCTGCTCCACGACCTGGCAAAGCCGGACTGTTTCGTGCTGGACGGACAGGGCTTCGGCCACGCCCCCGGCCACGCCGCCCGGGGCGCGGTGCTGGCAAAGGAGGTGCTGGCGCGGCTGAAGGCCCCCGGCCGCCTTGTGCAGGGGGTGCAGCCGCTGGTGCGCTGGCACGACACCCCCCTGCCTCAGGACACCCCCGGCGTGCGCCGGTGGCTGGGCCGCTGGGGCTGGCCCATGCTGGAGGACCTGATCGCCGTGAAGCGGGCGGACCTTCTGGCCCACGCCGACGGGCCGGTCATCCGCCGCCGTCTGCAAGAGACGGCCCGCTTTGAGAAGCTGGCTCGCCAGGCCCACCGCCGGGGCGACTGCGTGCGGGTGGACCAGCTGGCGGTGAGTGGGGCCGATCTGATGAACGCCGGCGTCTGCCGGGCGGGGCCCCGGATGGGGCGGCTGCTGGGCGCGGCGCTGAACGAGGTCATCGAGGGCCGGGTGGAAAACCACCCTGCGGCGCTGCTGGCCTGGGCCCGCAAACAGAAAAGATAAAATAAAAAAGGAGCGGACTTGGCATCCGCTCCTTTTTTCGTTTTGTCACTCCACCCACACGCTCCCGTCGATGTCGGTGGCGCCGTGGTTCACCACACGCAGCTTCACCGTGCCGGGGGCAAGGTCGGCAAGGGAGAAGTACTGCACGCCGTTCGCGCCGCTGATGGTCTCGGTGTAAATGGTCTCGCCGTTCTGGATGACCTCCAGTTCCAGGGTCTCGCCCTCGCAGGTCACGTCCACCGCCAAGATGCGGTCGTGGGGGTCGTCCAGGTCAAAGCGGCCGGAGGTGTGGTAGCCGTCGCTGGTCTTGTTCATGGAGAAGGTCCACACCCCGTCCCGGTGGCCCTCCACGTTCATGATGACCCAGCCGGTGTTCATGTCCGCGGTGCTCTCGATGGGCAGGCCCGCCACGATGGCGGCGCCCCCGGTGGTCACAAGGGGCGTGCTCCCGGCGGAGAAGGCGTAGACGAACATCCCCACCAGCAGCCCCGCCATGCACAAAACGCTTGCAAGGCCGCAGGCGACGGCCGCCTTGCCCAGCGCGCCCAGTTTACGTTTGGGGGCGGGCTCGCCGTAGCGGCTGTTGGCCGCACCGCAGGCGGAGCAGAAGCGGTCCGCCCGGGTGAGGGGCGCGCCGCAGCTCTCACAGGGCTCCAGCGCCTGCCTGCGGCCGAAGATGAAGTAGAGAAGCAGGGCGATGATGGGACCGGCGAACACCGCCAGCAGCACCCACAGGGCGGGGGGCTGGCCGTGGAGGCGGCTGTCCCGGTAGAGCCAGACGCAACTGAGCACGGTGAACGCCAGCGCCAGCACGCCGGCCAGCACAAGGGCCCCGCAAATGAGGATAAAAGGCATGGCTGCCATTCAAGACATCTCCTTTCTGCCCCTTGGGGGCAGTTCCAGTGTGAGTTGTTCTTTCAAATCAGAGCATTTGAGGCCCACGAAGGTCATAACCACGCCGCCCACCGCCAGCCAGCCCAGGGCGAAGGCCGCCAGATGGGCCGCCAGGGGCATGATGGGCAGGGCAAAGATGAGGGCGGGCACTCCGCAGACAAAGAGGTTCGCGGTCATGGGCAGCCACCACAGCGACACCCGCCGGGCGGCGGGGCGGCTTTGCAGCTCCCGCTCCTTTTGATAAAGGCGCGCCTTCAGAACGGCGTTCAGCTCCGCGTCCGGCTCCTCGCCCGTCTGCAGGGCGGCGGCCAGCCGCCGGTCAAAGTTCTTCTCGTCCATAGCCTCTCGCCTCCATTTCCTTTTTCAGCAAGAGCCGCGCCTTGTGCAGCCGGCTCTTCACCGTGCCCTTGGGCAGCTTTTCGATGCGGGCCACCTCTTCCAGGGGAAGCTCGGCCCCGTAGGCCAGCAGCACCGCCGCCCGGTACTTGTCCGGCAGGCGCTCCACCGCAGCGGCCAGGGCGCGGTTTTCCGCCGCCGCCAGCGCCGCCGCCTCCGGCTCCTCGCCCCCGGCAAGGGGCGGCGGGTCATCGCCGTCCAGCTCCACCGGCCGGGCGATGGCCGCCCGCCGGCCGCGCTTGCGCGCTTCGTTGCGCCACAGGCCGGTGGCCACGCTGTAGAGCAGCGCCCGGGGATTGCGGCCCTCGTCCGGGACCAGGTCCAGCTCCAGCAGCCGAAGGAAGGTCTGCTAATAGAGGTCCTCTCCGTCGGGGCCAAACCCGGCCAGCCGCCGGCAATAGCGGTAAAGTTCTGTTCCGTAGCTGCCCAGCAGCTGCTCCACCTGACATGCCTGCACGCGGCTCACCTCCTTGTTGGTCTTGATCCAGACGCCTGTTTCGCTTTGTATTCGTCGCCAAAGGGGCGGTGGTTCATTTTTTTGCAAAAAAATCCGGGGCCCCGGATGGGTCGCTTGAATTTCAGCCCAGCACCACCAGTTCCGGCGGCGCGAGGAAGCGGAAGGGCACTCCGCTCATGCCGATGCCCCGGCTGACATACAGCTGAGCCGCCCCCGGCCCCTGGGGCCGGTAGAGACCGTAGGGGTAGAACTTGCCCCCCGGCGGCAGGATGAGCCGGGTGAGCACCGGCAGCCGCACCTGACCGGCGTGGCTGTGGCCGCTGAGCATCAGGTCCGCCTTTTTCAGCGGCAGATAGCGGGCTTTGTCCGGCATGTGGCACAGACAGATGCGCCAGCCGTCGGCGGGCATGCGCCGCAGCACCCGCCCGTCGGAGTAGGGCGAAAGGCCGCAGAGGGTCACCCCCGGCGCGGGGCTGGCCAGCTGGTCCCACAGAACGGTGAAGCCGCCCGCCTCGAACAGCTGTTCAAAGAAGGGGCGCGCGCCCTGGCGCACGTCGTGGTTGCCCAGCACCGCGTACTTGCCTTTGGGGGCGCGGATGCGCCGCAGCTGCCGCGCCAGCTCGGGGAAGGGCAGGGCCCAGGCGTCCCGCAGGAATTTGGAGAAAAAGTCGCCGCCGAAGAGCACAAGGTCAGGCTTCAGGGCGTTGATGCGCTCCACCACCGCCTCCAGCCGCTCGGGCGCGCCGGCGCGACGGATGTGCAGGTCGCTGAAAAACACTACCCGCAGCGGCGGCTTTTTTTCCAGCGGCGGCCGGGTGACGGTCAGCCGCCGGGGTTCCAGCTTCGCGGCGTAGAAGGCGAGGCCCAGCCCCGCGGCGGTGAGGGCCGCTGCGCCGGCCAGCAGCGCGGCATCCCGCGCCCGGGTCTGCTTCATGGTCAGTACCCCACGATGATGCCGCCGGTCTCGGCGTAGAAGCTGGTCAGGCCGCTGCAGGGCAGCACCACCACTTTGGCGCCCGGCCATTTCTTTTCAATGCCGTTTTTCAGCATCAGGGCGGCCTTTTCGTTCTGGCAGTGGCTGATGACCGCCGGCTCCAGCCCCTGGTAGCCCCGGTGGTCCATCTCTTCCAGCAGCAGGGCCAGCATGCGGGTCTCGCCGCGGGTCTTGTGCAGCATTTCCAGCTTGCCTTCCTCGCTGCCGCGGCCCACCGCCCGCATGTTCATCACGCCGGCCATGAAGCCCGCCAGACGGCTCAGGCGGCCGTTTTTCACCAGATTGTCAAAGCTGGCCAGGGCGAACAGCACCTGACGGCCCTGGAACCAGATCTCCCACTCCCGCACCACTTCGTCGAAGGGCAGGCCGGAGGCCACCAGATCGTTGGCCTTCCAGATGGCCAGGGCCATCTCGCCGCCGGTGGAAAGGCTGTCCAGCACATGGATGCGCTTTTCGGGGTGGCTTTCCAGCACCATCTCCCGGGCCACCATGGCGCTGTTGTAGCTGCCGGACAGGTTGCTGCTGATGGTGATGGCCAGAACGTTGTCCGCCTGCATGAACTTCTCCGCCCACTCTTCGGGGCTGGGGCAGGCGGTGGTGGAGGCCCCATTGTAGTTGTGCATGGCGTCGATCATGGCGTCCACATCCAGGGCGGAATTGTCCACAAATTCCCGGTCGCCCACCCGGATCTTCAGAGGCACGGTGGCAAAGCTGAGATCGGGGGCGGGATTTTCCAGGCTGCGCAGTTCGCAGGAAGAGTCGCTGACGATGATCCAGGACATAGGGCATATCTCCTTTTGCAGAAAGCCGGTGTGCGGCCCATCTGGTATTTAAAACTACATCTCTCTTCATTGTAGCAGTGCAGGGGTGCCCCGTCAAGCGAAAACGCGCAAAATCCCGTGACAAACCGGCCCTTCTGCGTTACAATGATAAAGCATTGCGGCCCCGGCCCCCGAAAGGGGAGGCGGCGGGGGCCGAAGGGGGAGGAAACAGGGCATGAAAGGGCAAAAAAACGGGATTTTTCTGGTGCTGGCCGCGGCGGTGCTGATGAGTTTCGGCGGGCTGATGATCAAGGCCATCCCCTGGAACGCCATGGCGGTGAACAGCGGGCGCAACCTGTTCGCGGCGCTGGTCACCTTCGGCTATATGAAGGCGATGGGCATGCCGGTGCGGGTCAACCGCACGGTGCTGGGGTGCGCTGTGTGCATCACCGCCTGCAACGTGGCCTACACCCTGGCCACCCGCCTCACCACCGCCGCCAACGCGGTGGTGCTGCAATACACCAGCCCCGTGTTCATCCTTTTATATCTGTGGGTGTTCTTCAAGCAGAAGCCCCGGCGGCTGGATCTGGCCGCCTGTGCCGTGGTGTTCGCGGGCATGGCCTGCTGCTTTGCCGGCAGCCAGGAGGCCGGCGGCATGGCGGGCAACCTGCTGGCGGTGGCCGCCGCCAGCTGCTACGCCGTGGTGTTCATGGTGAACATGTTCCCCGGGGCGGACAGCTTTTCCAGCTACTTTTTCAGCCAGGTGCTGGGCTTTGCCGTGGGGCTGCCCTGGCTGGTCACTGAGCCGAACCTCAGCGCCGCCAGCTGGGGCGCCATCGTTCTGATGGGCACGGTGCAGGTGGGCGCGGCCTACATCCTCATGGCCCGGGGCCTTGCCACCACCGGGCCGGTGGCGGCGAACCTGGTGTGCATGACCGAGCCGGTGCTGAACCCGGTGTGGGTGGCCCTGTTCTGGGGCGAGACGGTGGGCCCCATGAGCCTTCTGGGCATCGCGGTGGTGCTGGCCGGGCTTTTGTTCTACAATCTGGCCGGCGCGAAAAAACGGGAGGAGGCCCCCGGGGTGAAATAACCGGCCCCCGTCCGTTCGTATATAGAATATGGGCGGCGGGCGGCAGCATATTCTGCCCCTCCGCGGAAAATACTGATATTGGATAAGAGACTGTGAATTTTCTGTGGCCTTGCTTGCGCGGGGCCTGCCGCTGGGGTATAATACCCAGTGTATACCATTTGAACAAAGAGGGAGAGAAAATGGCTACCTACCGGGAATTCCGCGAGCAGGTGAAACGCCGCCGCCGGCGCAAATTCATCCTGCGTCTGTCGCTGCTGATCGTCGCTGCCGCCGCTGTGTGCGGGGTGGCGTTCTTCGCGCTGTACACCGTGCTCACCGGCGCGGGCTGGACCCCCGGCAACGGGCAGCTGGTGGCCTCCGGCAGCACCTCCGCTTCCGAGCCCGCCTCCGCCCCCGAGAGCACCTCTTCCTCCGAAGACGGGCAGGGCGGCCAGTCCGCCGCCACCTGGAACACCTCCACCCCGGTGGAGCCCACCCTGGACCAGACCATCACCGGCGCGGACTATCGCATGCTGGCGGTGGGGGCCAACGCCGCGGTGGATTACAGCTTCTTTGACCGGGCCGCCATCCTGGGCGACAGCGTCAGCCAGGGCTGGAACATCTACGAATCTCCCATGAAGGCCCACGCCTTCGTCTGCGCCTACAAGAGTATCGGCCCCAGCGCGGTGGTGAACAAGGAGACCGCCAACCCGGGCCAGGGCTCCGGTCGCGGCGAGGAGAACATCTACGAGACTATCATCAACTCCAATCCCCTGCGCCTCTACATCCTGCTGGGCACCAACGCCCTCGTGCGGGACGGCGAGGCCACCGAGCAGTCCTTCCTGGCCTACTACGGCCAGATGCTGGACATGTTCAAGGCGGACCTGGGCGACGAGGTGGACATTTACGTTCAGTCCATCACCCCGGTGCGCCCCGGCGCAAGCCAGCCCGGCCTTTACAAAGAGCGCATCCAGCGGGTGAACACCCAGCTGGCGGTGCTGGCCCGGGAGAAGGGCTGCCATTTCGTGAACGTCTATGAGGTGCTGCAGGATGCGAACGGCGACCTGCGGGAGGACCTTGCCGCCGCCGACAAGGTGCATCTGAACCAGAACGCCTACCCCATCATGGCCGAGTATCTGGCCACCCACACCGCCTGAAACTTTAGAAGGAGGCCGGCATGGCCAGCTACCGTGAATTTAGAAGAGAGACCATCGCCCGCCGCCGGCGGCGTCAGACCCGGCGGGGCCTGACCCTTGTGCTGGCGATGCTGGTGCTGCTGGGTCTGGCCTGGGTCATCACCTGGGCCATCGAGACCGTGAGCGGCAAAGGCGGGAACGCCGACGCCGACAGCACCCTGGACCTGGGCACCACCGGCCTTGCGGGCAGCGTGCTCGCGCCCCTGCCCATGGAAAACCCCGTCACCGAAACGGGCGGCGGGGTGCAGTTCGCCAGCATGGGCCCGGTGCAGCAATCCGACGGCTGGAGCTACACCGGCATGACCTATGAAAAGATCTGCCTGCCCGCCTGCGGCCGGGTGGACAACACCTATTTCTCCACCGCCCTGTTTTTGGGCGACAGCGTCACCGAGGGCCTGGGCCTCTATGAGAACCCGGTGAAGGACGTGGCCACGGTGCGCGGCTACCGGGGCGCCACCCCCGGCGACGTGGTGAACCGGGTGGTGATGACCGACTACAACACCGGCGAGGAATCGGTGCCGCTGGACGTGGCGGCCCAGATGAACCCCAAGAGCATCTACCTGATGTTCGGCGCAAACGCCCTGGCCGCCCGGGACGACGAGGCCGTTGAGGACAGCTTCATCGCCTACTACGGCCAGATGATCGACCTGCTGCGCGAGGCGGCCCCCGAGGCGGACATCTACGTCCAGACCATGACCCCGGTGGCGGCGGATTATTCCAGCACCGGCATCTACAAGGAGCGCATCCAGCGGGTGAACCAGAAGCTGGCCAACATGGCGCTGGAAAAGGGCGTTTGCTTCGTGGACGTCTACTCCGCCCTGGCGGATGAGAACGGCGACCTTGTGGCGGAGTACTCCTCCGACGGCCTGCACATGGTGGCCGCGGGTTACAAGGCCTGGGCGGATTGTCTGGCCGGGCACGTGGCTTACAGCGCGGATAACCCCTATGTGATGGGCAGCGAATACTACATCGCGGAATGACAAAAAGGCACGGGACGCGGTCCCGTGCCTTTTTTGTTTATGCTTTTTTGCGAAGGAGCAGCAGCCCCAGCCCTGCCGCCGACAAAAGCGCCCCCAGCAGGAAGGCGGCGGTCAGGCTGCGCTGGCCCAGCGCCCCCAGCGCCAGATTCACGGCGATGGCAAAGCACTCCATCACCATGGCCTGCACGCTCAGCGCGCTGGCCCGGTCCTCAGTGTGCAGCCGCCGGTTGCGCTCCTCGTCGGTGAGGGGGGCCAGCAGGCTGGAGGAAGTGCGCAGGGCCAGCACCGAGGCCACCGCCGCCGGGGCGGAGGAGGAGGCGGCCAGCACGCCGCAGGCCCCAAGGCAGGTGAGGGCGCAGAAGACCGCCGCGCCCCGCCGGCCCAGCCGCCGTGCCAGGGCGGGGGAGAAGGCCCCCGCAAGGCCCAGCAGCGAGGCGCCCACATAGGCGGCGCTCATGGCCTGCTGGCCCATGCCGCAGGCCTCGTATTTCAGCTGGTTCAAAAACACCGTGGCCACCTGGCAGACTTCCGCCAGCAGCGCGGCCCCCGCCAGCAGCGGCAGAACGCCGCGGTCCAGCGCCTCGCGCGCCGCCGCGGCAAAGCTGCCCCGGGCCGGGGCGGGCTCCGGGCTGCGCACCTCCCGCAGGCCCAGGGCGAAAAGCAGCGCCAGGGCGTAGCTGCCCGCGGTGAGCAGTGCGGCAAGGCGGTAGCTGCCGGCGGGCAGCAGGGCGAACACGCCCCCCGCCGTCACCAGCCCCGCCATGGTCAGAGCGTTATAAACCGAAAAGACCCGCAGGCTGTCCCGCCCTTTGCAGGAGAGGTAGAGAATGGCGCTGTCCACGCCGGAAAGCCCTGCCTGCACCACCGCCAGCAGGATGCGCTCGGTGAGGAAATCCCCGAAGGAATCCGCCTGCCAGAACACCAGCTTTGAAATGAAATAAAGCCCGCAGCACAGCACCATCGTGCGGCGGTAGCCCAGCCGGTCGGCCAGATACCCCCAGGGCACCTCCAGCGCCACGCACAGCGCCAGCGACACCGCCTCGATGAGGGAAATTTCGAACACCGACACCCCGCCGCCCGGCGGTAGAGGGTGGCCACAGGGGCGTAAAACACCATGCCCTGCAAAAGGGCGATGGCGCACATGCAAAAAATATTCCGTTTCAGCATAAAAACAGACCCATCCTTGGATCAAACACACGGCAAACAAGGCGCCGGTGTGTTCCGGCGCCGCGGACGATGTGTTCGTTCATCAGATGGGTCTGTTCATTGCCTCTTCCTCAAAATGGGCGGTTCACTCCGCCTCGTCCTGTTCAGTCTCCCGCACGATGTACACCGGGCGGTGCTTCACTTCCATGTAGGTCTTGGCCAGATACTGCCCCAGCACCCCCATGCAGAACAGCTGCACGCCGCTGCACAGAAAGATGATGCACACAAGGCTGGGCCAGCCGCTGGTGGGGTCGCCGAAGAGCAGGGTGCGCACGATGATGAAAAGGATCATCACAAAGGCCAGCACGCAGAAGATGATGCCGATGAGGCTGGCCAGCGCCAGGGGCGCGGTGGTGAAGGCCACGATGCCCTCCAGCGAGTAGAGGAACAGCTTCCAGAAGCTCCACTTGGTCTCGCCGGCCACCCGCTCCACGTTCACATACTCCAGCCACTTGGTCTTGAAGCCCACCCAGCCGAAGATGCCCTTGGAAAAGCGGTTGTATTCCGGCAGGGCCAGGATGGCGTCCACCATCCGCCGGCGCATCAGGCGGTAGTCCCGCGCGCCGTCCACGATGTCGGCGTCGCTGAGGCGGTTGATGATCTTGTAGAACATCCGGGCAAAAAAGCTGCGGATGGGCGGCTCGCCCTTGCGGTTGGTGCGGCGGGTGGCGGCGCAGTCGTAGTCCTCCTCCAGCAGCGCGTCCAGCATCTGGGGCAGAAGGGCGGGCGGGTCCTGCAGGTCCGCGTCCATCATGGCCACATAGTCGCCCTTTGCGGCTTCCAGCCCCGCCAGGATGCCCGCCTCCTTGCCGAAGTTGCGGGAAAAGCTGATGTAACGCACCCGCTCGTCCTGTTTGTGCAGCTCGCGGGCGATGGAGAGGGTCTTATCCTTGGAGCCGTCGTCCACAAAGATGAATTCAAAATCCGCCCCATGGCTCGACTTCATCTCTTCAGCCACCCGGCAGATCTCTTTATAAAAGTAAGGCAGCGCCTCCTGCTCGTTGTAGCAGGGCACCACGATGGAAAGCAGCATTCCGCCACCGCCTTTGCGTTTTTCTTCATTCTATCACAAAGGCCTGGGCGCGGCAAGGGAAAGACGGCGGGGCCCGATTGTAAAAAAACTGTGCCCAGTCCACAAAATGAATTGTTTTGTCAATTCCTTTTTGGTATAATATTCAATAATGCGGCGGTTTGCGCCGTGCTGAAAAAAGGGGGCGTGCCGGGTGAAGGGCTGGATGAACGCGCTGCGGGAACTGGCCTGGCTCACGCAGCTTGGGTTTTCGCTGGTCACGCCGCCGTTTTTGTGCGCCTTCGCCGCCTGGTGGCTCATCGACGCCAAGGGATGGCCCGCCTGGGTCATGGTGCCTGCGCTGGTTTTGGGCCTGGGCGCGGCAGGGGCGTCCTTCTGGGGGTTCTACCGCTATGTGCAGCGCAAGAACAAGCCGGATAAGAAGGGCCCCGCCGCCTTCAACGACCACGTTTGAAAGAGAGGAACGTCCGGATGAAATTGCAGCCGGCTGTGAAAAAGGAGACCGCCCACATCGCCCTCGGCGTGGCGGTGGGGGTGGCGGTGATGCTCGCCGTGTTCGCCCTTTTGGGGCGCTTTGACTACACGGTGGCCCTGGGGGGCGTGCTGGGCGGCGCGGTGGCGGTGCTCAACTTTTTGCTTCTGGGCCTCACGGTGCAGAAGATCACCCGCGAGACGAACGAGGAACGGGGCCGCAAGCTCATGCAGTTTTCCTACAGCATGCGCATGCTGGTGATGGCACTGTGGCTGATCCTGGCGGTCAGCATGCCCTTCCTTCACTGGGTGGCGGCGGCGCTTCCGCTGCTTTTCCCCCGTCTGACCATCGCGGTGATGCAGCTGACGGGTGTTTACAAAAAGGAACAAAACAACGAGGAAAAGGGGGAACAAGTCGACCATGAACGTTGAGATCACCGGCCCGAAGATCCTTTGGGAGTCCTCCTGGTCGGTGCCGCTGCTGGGCAAGTTCCAGCTCACCGAGAGCCTGCTGAACGCCTGGATCATCCTGGCGGCCATCGCGCTGCTGTGCTGGTGGCTGGGCCGGGGCCTGACCGTGGACAAGATCAGCAAAAAGCAGGCGGTGGCAGAACTTTTGGTCACCACCTGCAAGAACTTCGTCATCGGCAACATGGGCCAGCGCTACGCCCACTTCGTGCCCTTCATCGGGGCGCTGTTCAGCTATTCGGCGCTGTGCAGCCTGTCCAGCCTGATCGGGCTGTACCCCGCCACCAGCGACCTGTCCACCGAGCTGTCCTGGGCGCTTTTGGTGTTCGTGATGATCACCTGCACCAAAATCAAGACCGGCGGCCTGAAGGGCTATCTCGTGGGGTTCACCACGCCCATCCCGGTGTTCACCCCCTTCAACATCATCAGCGAGCTGGCAACGCCCATCTCCATGGCCTTCCGTCACTTCGGCAACATCATGTCCGGCGGCGTCATCAGCACGCTGGTCTACGCCGCGCTGGCGGTGGCCAGCAACGCGATGCTGGGCCTTCTGCCCGGCGCGCTGGGCGAGGTCTTGAGCCTCATCCCCCTCTTCCAGCTGGGCATCCCGGCGGTGCTGTCCATCTACTTTGATCTGTTCAGCAGCTTCATGCAGGCCTTCATCTTCTGCATGCTCACCATGCTGTACATCGCCAACGCCGCCGAGGCGGACGGCTGACCCTTTTTGACCCGACGCGGCCGCCGGCCGCGAGGAAAACGCCCCCCGAGGGGGGCGGCATAAACAAAGTACTTCATTTTAGGAGGAACTATCTATGATGGAAAAAGCAATCGTTCTGGCCGGCTGCGCCATCGGCGCGGGTCTCGCTCTGATCGCCGGCATCGGCCCCGGTATCGGCGAAGGTTACGCCGTGGGCCAGGCCTGCACGGCCATCGGCCGCCAGCCCGAGTGCAAGGGCGACGTGACCAGCACCATGCTGCTGGGCTGCGCCATCGCCGAGACCACCGGTATCTACGGCTTCGTCACCGGCCTGCTGCTGCTGTTCGTCGCGCCGGGCATGTTCATCGGCATGCTGGGCTGAAAACAGGCCCCGATAAGCCGCAGGAAAGGGGAATGACCATTGGAACAATTTAAAGATCTGGTCACCATAACGCCCTGGCACATGGTCATGATGCTGGGCAACCTGCTGATCCTCACGCTGATCGTCAAGAAGCTGCTGTTCGAGCGGGTGCAGAAGGTGCTGGACGAGCGCCAGGCCCGGGCCGACGCCATGCTGGACGACGCCCGCAGGGCCAAGGAGACCGCCGAGGTCGAAAAGGCCGAGTACGAGAGCCATCTGGCCACGGCCAAACAGGAAGTGGCCGACATGCTGGCCCAGGCGGACAAGACCGCCGCGGCCCGCAGCGAGGAGACCCTTGCCGCCGCCCGCGCCCAGGCCGCCCAGATGAAGCAGAAGGCCGAGGCGGAGATCGAGCAGGCCCGCAAGAAGGCTTTGAACGACGCCAAGGACGAGATCGGCGGCATGGCCATGGCCATTGCCAGCAAGGTGGTGGAGCGGGAGATCAGCGAGGCCGACCACAAGGCCCTGATCGACAGCTTCATCGAAAACGTGGGTGACGCGTCATGACCGCCGCGGGCGCCGAGTACGGCGGCGCTCTCTATGAGCTGGCCGCCGAGGAGGGGCTGGAGGAGGTCATCCTGGAGCAGCTGACGGAAGTGCGCCGGCTGCTGGCCGAGAACCCCGCCTATGAAAAACTGCTGGCGATGCCCAGCGTGCCCAAGGCCGAGCGCTGCGCTGCGCTGGACGAGGCCTTCGGCGGGCAGGCGGAGCCGTATCTGCTGAATTTTCTCAAACTGCTTTGCGAAAAGGGCGCCATCCGCACCCTGCCGGACTGCCTCAAGGAATACCGGGCCCGTTACAACGCCGCCCACGGCATCCTGGAGGCCACGGCGGTGACTGCGGTGCCCATGAGCGAAGCGCAGACTGAAGCGCTGAAGAAAAAGCTGGAGGCGCTCACCGGCAAGACCATCGCCCTCACCGCCCGGGTGCAGCCCGGGTGCCTGGGCGGCGTGCGGCTGGAGGTGGAGGGCACCTGGCTGGACGGCACGGTGAAGAACCGGCTGGATGAGGTGCGCCGCCTGCTGGCAGCCACATTGTAATCGGAGAAGGTGAAAGAATGCAATTGAAACCCGAAGAGATCACCCGGATCATCAAGGCGCAGATCAAGCACTACCAGAACGTCATCGAGCAGAGCGAGACCGGCACCGTGATCCTGGTGGGCGACGGCATCGCCCGGGCGGTGGGTCTGGAAAAATGCATGAGCGGCGAGCTGGTGGAGTTTGAAAACGGCGCCTACGGCATGGCCCAGAACCTGGAGGAGAACAGCGTCTCCATCGTGCTTTTGGGCTACGAGGAGGGCATCAAGGAGGGCAGCGTGGTCAAGCGCACCGGGCGCGTGGTCAGCGTGCCCGCCGGCGAAGCCGTCATCGGCCGCGTCGTGAACGCCCTGGGCCAGCCCATCGACGGTAAAGGCCCCATCGAGGCCAAGGAATACCGGCCCATCGAATCCCCCGCGCCGGGCATCATCGAGCGCCAGAGCGTCTCGGTGCCGCTGCAGACCGGCATCAAGGCCATCGACTCGATGATCCCCATCGGCCGCGGCCAGCGCGAGCTCATCATCGGCGACCGCCAGACCGGCAAGACGGTCATCGCCACCGACACCATCATCAACCAGAAGGGCACCGGCGTCATCTGCATCTACGTGGCCATCGGCCAGAAGCAGAGCACCGTGGCCCAGCTGGTGAACACGCTGGAAGAAAACGGCGCCATGGACTACACCATCGTGGTGTCCGCCTCCGCCAGCGAACTGTCGCCTTTGCAGTACATCGCCCCCTACGCGGGCTGTGCCATGGGCGAATACTTCATGGCTCAAGGGCGGGACGTGCTGGTCATCTACGACGACCTCTCCAAGCACGCCGTGGCTTACCGCGCCCTCAGCCTGCTCATCCGCCGTCCCCCGGGACGTGAGGCCTACCCCGGCGACGTGTTCTATCTCCACAGCCGCCTGTTGGAGCGCGCGGCCCGCATCGCCCCCGAGTACGGCGGCGGCAGCCTGACCGCCCTGCCCATCATCGAGACCCAGGCGGGCGACGTTTCCGCCTACATCCCCACCAACGTCATCTCCATCACCGACGGCCAGATCTTCCTGGAGAGCGAGCTGTTCCACAGCGGCGTCATGCCCGCGGTGAACCCGGGCATCTCGGTGTCCCGCGTGGGCGGCAACGCCCAGATCAAGGCGATGAAGAAGGTGGCGGGCAGCCTGAAGCTCATTTACAGCCAGTACCGCGAGCTGCAGAGCTTCGCCCAGTTCGGCTCCGACCTGGACGCCGACACCAAGGCGCGCCTTGCCCAGGGCGAGCGCATCGTGGCCGTGCTCAAGCAGGACCGCAACTCCCCCATCCCGGTGGAAAAGCAGGTCTGCATCCTCTACGCCGTCACCAAGGACTACCTGAAGGACGTGGCCGTGGAGGACGTGAAGGAGTACGAGAAGGGGCTGTATGAGTATATGGACGCCCACGGCGCCGAGGTCCTTTCCGCCATCCGCACCACCGGCAAGCTGGAAGAGGACACCGAGAAGGCCCTCGCCGCGGCGCTGGACGATTACACCCGGCAGTTTTTGAACACCCGGGCGAAGTGAGGAGGCAGAGCGTATGGCAGGCGCGTCCATGAAGGACATCAAACTGCGCATCAAAAGCGTGGAAGGCACCATGCAGATCACCAAGGCCATGGAGCTGGTGGCCTCTTCCAAGCTGCGCCGCGCCAAGGAGCGGGTGGAACACAGCCGCCCCTACTTTGACGTGCTCCATGCGGCTCTGGATGACATCGCTTATTCCAACGACGAGTTCCGTTCGCCCTACATGGCCCAGCGCCCGGTGAAGAAGAGCTGCTATGTGGTCATCGCCGGCGACCGGGGCCTTGCCGGCGGCTACAACGCCAACATCCTCAAGGCGGTGGCCGCCCACGCCGAGGGCAAGGAATGGTGCGTTCTGCCCATCGGCAAGAAGGCGCTGGAGCACTACCGCCGCCGGGGCGTGCCCGTGGTCACCGACCGCTACGCCGTGGCCGCGGATGTGGAGATGAGCGGCTGTTACGACATCGCCCGCACCCTGGCCAAGGGGTTCGTGAGCGGCGAATTTGACGAGATCATCCTGGCCTACACCAATTTCGTCTCCATGCTCAGCCAGCAGCCCGCCACCCTGAAGCTGCTGCCGCTGAACTACCGGCAGGCGGAACGGGGGACCGGCCCCCGCCAGACTACCCTCTACGAGCCGGACTGCGAGACGGTCTATAACGCCATCGTGCCGGAGTATCTGGCGGGCCTCATCTGGGGGGCTTTGTGTGAGTCGGTGGCCAGCGAGCTGGGCGCCCGCCGCACCGCCATGGACGCCGCCAGCAAGAACGCCGGCGAGATGATCGAGAACCTGAGCCTGCACTACAACCGGGCCCGGCAGGCGGCCATCACCCAGGAAATCACCGAGATCGTGGCGGGCGCCGAGGGCTGAAAAGCCCGCGGCACACGCCGAAAAAAGGAGAAATGTCCATGCCGAATCAATACGAGGGCACCGTGGTGCAGGTCATCGGCCCGGTGCTGGATATCAAATTCCCCGACGGTCAGCTGCCCAGCCTGCTCAACGCCATCCGGGTGGAGAACGGCGACAAGAGCCTGATCGTGGAGGTGGCGCAGCACATCGGCGACAATGTGGTGCGCTGCATCGCCATGAGCAGCACCGACGGCCTGGTGCGCGGCGCCAAAGCTGTGGACACCGGCGGCCCCATCAGCGTGCCTGTGGGCCGCGAGTGCCTGGGCCGCATCTTCAACCTGCTGGGCGAGCCGGTGGATAACCTGCCCGCCCCCGAGACCGCGGAGCGCTGGCCCATCCACCGCGATCCCCCCAGCTATGAGGAACAGCAGAACACCACCGAGATCCTGGAGACCGGCATCAAGGTCGTGGACCTGATCTGCCCCTACGCCAAGGGCGGCAAGATCGGCCTGTTCGGCGGCGCCGGCGTGGGCAAGACCGTGCTCATCATGGAGCTCATCAACAACGTTGCCAAGCAGCACGGCGGCCTGTCGGTGTTCACCGGCGTGGGCGAGCGCACCCGCGAGGGCAACGACCTTTACAACGAGATGAAGGAGTCGGGCGTTATCAACAAGACCGCCCTGGTCTACGGCCAGATGAACGAGCCGCCGGGAGCCCGTATGCGGGTGGGCCTGTCCGGCCTGACCATGGCCGAGTACTTCCGCGACAAGGAGCACCAGGACGTGCTGCTCTTCATCGACAACATCTTCCGCTTCACCCAGGCTGGCAGCGAGGTGTCGGCACTGCTGGGCCGCATGCCCAGCGCCGTGGGCTATCAGCCCACCCTTGCCACCGAGATGGGCGCGCTGCAGGAGCGCATCACCTCCACCAAAGAGGGCTCCATCACCAGCGTGCAGGCGGTGTATGTGCCGGCGGACGATCTGACCGACCCCGCCCCCGCCACCACCTTCGCCCATCTGGACGCCACCACCGTTCTGTCCCGCGCCATCTCCAGCCTGGGCATCTACCCGGCTGTGGACCCGCTGGATTCCACCAGCCGCATCCTCTCCCCCGACGTGGTGGGTCAGGAGCACTATGAGGTGGCCCGCGGCGTGCAGCAGGTGCTGCAGCGCTACAAGGAACTGCAGGACATCATCGCCATCATGGGCATGGACGAGCTGAGCGAAGAGGACAAGATCACCGTCAACCGCGCCCGCAAGATCCAGCGCTTCCTCAGCCAGCCCTTCACCGTGGCCGAGCAGTTCACCGGCATGGAGGGGCGGTATGTGCCTCTGAAGGAGACCATCCGCGGCTTCAAGGAGATCCTGGAAGGCAAACACGACGACCTGCCCGAGTCGGCGTTCCTGTTCAAGGGCACCATCGACGAGGTGGTCGCCCAGGCAAAGAAAGGTGAAACGGCATGACCAGTTTTCCGCTGCAGATCGTGACCCCCGGCGGCCAGGCCTATGACGGCATGGCCCAAAAGCTCTTCTGCCGAACCATCGTGGGGGACGTGGCCATCCTGGCCCGCCACTGCGATTATCTCACCGCGGTGGGCATGGGCGAGGCCCGGGTCACCACCGAGGACGGCACGGTGCGCCGGGCCGCCTGCATCGGCGGCATGCTGTCGGTGGCCGGGGGCAAGGTGCGCCTGATGGCCAACACCTTCGAGTGGGCCGAGGACATCGATGCCGCCCGGGCCGAAAAGTCCGAGGCGGACGCAAAGCGCCAGCTGGAGCAGGCGGACCTTTCCGCCCGCGACCGGGAGCTGGCCACCGCCAAGCTCAAGCGGGCGCAGGTGCGCCAGAGCGTGGCCGCCCGCCGCTGAGCGGCAAAGGAGGAACAGACCCATGGACCTGGAACGTCTCACCGCCCTGCTGGACGCTCTCACCGGCCGCTGGCCCCAGGTGCTGGCCGTCTTTGGCGGCGCGGCGCTGGCGGCGGGGGTGCTGGGCATGCTCACCCGCGCCCTGGGCGTCAAGGAGGACGACGGCCTCAAGGGCCTGCGCATCCGCAAGGACGAGCCTTCGGCCTGAACAAATCGGAATATTTTAAAAAAATATCTAAAAAGTAAAACCCCTGCCGTGTGGCAGGGGTTTTTTGTTTGCCGCGGATACGGCGCAAAGCAACAGCGCCGCGGGGAAAAAGCCTGCGGGCCGCCCGCCCGGCACGGGGCCAAAAGGTACAGCCCACGGACGGGCCGCCCGGCGCAAGGCCAAAAGGCACAGCCCACGGACGTGTCACCCGTCAAAAGTCACAGCAGGTGGACGGGCCGCCCGGCGCAGGGCCAAAGGTCACAGCCGGCGGCTCCAGCTGTGGCGGCTGAACAGCGCCAGCAGGGGGAAAATTTCCAGGCGGCCCAGCAGCATGTCCAGCGTCAGCACCAGCTTGGACAGGTCGCTGTAGCAGTCGTAGTTCACCATGGGGCCCACCGCGTCGAAGCCGGGGCCGATGTTGTTGAAGCAGGAGAACACGGCGGAGATGTTGCTCTCCAGGCTGAGCTCGTCCAGCGAGACGACCACGAAGCTGCCGAAGAGGATGAGCACATAGGCCACCAGATAGGCGCTCACGTTGTGGAGCACATCGTCCTCCACCACCTTGCCGTTCACCCGCACCAGCTGCACGCTGTTGGGGCGCAGGGTCCGGCGCATGGCGCGGCGCAGGCTTTTCAGCATGAGGGAAAGGCGGATCACCTTCAGGCCGCCGCCGGTGGACCCCGCGCAGGCGCCCACCGCCATCAGGCAGAGCAGGATGGCCTTGGAAAAGGCGGGCCAAACGTCAAAATCCACCGTGGAAAAGCCGGTGGTGGTCATGATGCTGCTCACCTGGAAATAGGCGTGGCGGATGCGCTCGGAAAGATCGGGGATGAGGTCCCGGATGTCCCAGGCGATGAGCGCGCCGGCGACCAGCAGGATGAGGAAATAAAGCCGCACCTCCTCGTCCTTCACCGCAAGGCCCACCTTGCGCAGAAGCAGCAGGTAATACACCGAGAAGTTCACCCCGAACAGGGCCATGAACACGGTGACCACCCATTGCAGATAGGGGCTGTAGCTTGCCATGCTGTCCGCCTTGATGCCAAAGCCGCCGGTGCCGGCGGTGCCGAAGGCGGTGCACAGGCTGTCGAACAGGGACATGCCCCCCGCCAGCAAAAACAGGATGCAGGCCAGGGTGAGCGCCAGATAGATGGCGTAGAGGATCTTGCTGGTCTGGCGCAGCCGGGGGGTGAGCTTGCTCACCGTGGGCCCCGGGCTCTCCGCCTGCATCAGGTGCAGCGCACCGCCCTGCCGCGCGGGCAGGATGGCCAGCATGAACACCAGAATGCCCATGCCGCCCAGCCAGTGGGTGGCGCTGCGCCAGAACAGAAGGCCCCGGCTCATCTCGGCAGGGTCCGCCAGGATGGAGGCGCCGGTGGTGGTGAAGCCGCTCACCACCTCGAACAAAGCGTCGATGTAGCTGGGGATCTGGCCGCTGATGTAAAAGGGCAGGCAGCCCAGCAGCGACAGCACGATCCAGCACATGGCCACCGTCACAAAGCCCTCGGGGGCAAAGATGCTGCCCTTGGCCCGGCGGCCCACCAGCAGAAACAGCCCGGCGCACACGCCCATGATGAGCAGCGACGCGCCGAAGGCGAGGGCGGAGTGTCCGTCCCGGTCCACCCAGCACCACACAAGGCTGGGCAGCATGAAGGCCATCTCCAGAAGGATGATGGAGCCGATGGTATGGTTGATCGCTCGAAAATTCAAGTCCGCACTTCCTCTTCACAAATTCCCGACGGCGGGCGCGCGCCCGTCACACGAACAGATCGTTCAGCTGCATCACGGGGGCGTCCAGCGTGCTCACCGCCACCACCGTGTCGCCCACCTCAAAACTGGAGGTGCCGTCCGGGATGATGGTGTCGGCGCCCCGGCTGATGCAGGAGATCAGCACGCCCCGGCGCAGGGGCACGTCCTTCAGGGGCACGCCCCGGTGATGGGTGTGTTCATCCACCCGGAACTCCATGGCGGCGGCGTTGCCCTCGGCGATGAGGTGCAGCGCCAGAATTTTGCCGGTCTTGTTCTGCATGCCCCGCACATAGCGGGCAATGAGCGCGCTGCACAGGTCCTTGGGGCTCACGATGCTGCCGATGTCCAGCGCCTCGAACATGCGGTTGTACTCCAGGCGGTTGACCTTGGTCACCACCTTGGGCACGCCTTGGCTGTGGGCGTACATGCTCAGCACGATGTTCTCCTCGTCGATGCCCGTCAGGCTGACCAGGGCGTCGGCCTCGCCCAGGCCCTCGCTCGCCAGAAAACTCTGGGAGGAACCGTCCCCCAGCACCACCGCCGCGCCGGGCAGGTTCTCCGCCAGAAAGCGGGCGCGGCTGGGGTTCTGCTCGATGATCTTCACGCTCAGGTGGGCGTCCAGCAGGCGCTGGGCCAGATAAAAACTGATGTGGCCGCCGCCCACCAGCATCACCCGGCGGACCTTCTGTTTGGTGATGCCCAGGTTCTTGATGAGCTGGGCCAGGTTCACCGCCCGGGCGGTGACGAAGATGCGGTCGTCCTTTTTCAGCTCGAAGCTGCCGTCGGGGATGACCACCTGGCCGGCGCGCAGCGCGGCGCAGACCAGCACCTTCACCTGGGCGATCTTGTAAAGCTGGTGCAGCGCCACGCCTTCCAGCCGGCTGCCCTCGTCCACCCGCAGGCCCACGATCTCCACCCGGCCCTTGGCAAAGCTGTCCCGGTGCAAAAAGCTGGGGAACTGCAGCAGATGGAAAATTTCCCGCGCCGCCGAGAGCTCCGGGTTGATGGTCATGGAAAGGCCCAGCTCCTCCCGCATGAAGAAGAGCTGTTCGGTATAGTCCGGGTTGCGCACCCGGGCGATGGTGTGCAGGCGGCTGTTCATCTTTTTGGCCGTCAGGCAGCACAGCAGGTTGATCTCGTCGGCGCTGGTGGCCGCGATGAGCAGGTCCGCCTGCTCCACCCGCGCCTGCCGCAGGGCCTCCATGGTGGCGGCGTTTCCCTGCACCGCCATCACGTCGTACTGGTACATGTTGGCCTGCAGCACAACGGGGTTGGAATCCACGATGGTGACCTCGTGGCCCTCGTGCAGCAGCTGCCGCGTCAGGGCAAGGCCCACCTTGCCGTCGCCGGCAATAATGATCTTCATGGCACACACCTTTACTCTGGGTTTTGGTCTGTTTGCGGCCCGTGGGCGCAAAACTGATTATAGTATACGAGTTCAGCGGCAAATGTACAAGCGGTATTTTGCTTTTTGGCGCCGGACAGGGTCGAAACGCCCCCGCCGCGCGCCCGAACGCCTCTTTGCCGCGCTTGACAGTGCGCCCCAAAATGGGATACCATAAAGCCAAACACTGAACGCCGCTCCGGCCCCCGCAAAGGGCCCCGGGCGGCAGCGGGGGACGAGCGATATGCAGAACGCGAAGAACCTTTACATCCTCAGCGACACCAACGCCTTCACCCGGGGCGAGCTGGACAACGTGGCCCTCACCGAGGACGGCGTGTGCCTGGAGCAGGTGGCGGGCCGCCATGTGCTCTACGGGTGCTTCACCTCCCAGCCGGTGAACCTGCCCGCCTTTGACCGGCTGGTGATGAGCTGGAACGCCGACACACCGCCGGGCACTGTGGTGGAAGCCCAGGCCCGGGTGCGGGTGGGCGAAGAGTGGAGCGGCTGGCTCAGCTTCGGCAAGTGGAGCCCCTACATCAAGCGGGCCAGCGTCACCGGCAGCGAAGAGGACCCGGTGTTCATGTGGCACAACGTGCTGCACGTGGGCAAGGGCCGCGCCGTGCAGGCCCAGCTGCGCATCTATCTTTACACCGACGACGAGCGCCTCACCCCCCGGGTGTGGCTGCTGGCCGCCAGCGTGCGCCCGGTGGACGGGGAGGCCGAGCCTCCCGCCCTTTACAGCCGGGCCCTGCACCTGCCCGCATACAGCCAGAAGCTGCGGGACCCCTCCCTGCGGGACGGCATGAGCACCCCCGTCACCCTGGCGGGCCTGCTGAACCGCTGGGGCCAGGACGTGCTGCCCGAGGAGCTGGGCCAGTCCATGATGGACCACGGCGACGCGGACATGGGCACCCGGAACTTTTCCTTTGCGGCGGCGCTGGCCGGCTGCTACGGCTACCGGGCGTATCTTGCCTATCTGGACCCGGAGCGGCTGTGGCAGTGCGTCAAGCAGGGCGACTCGGTGGGTGTGTTCATGCGCTACGCCGCCAGCGAGGAGCAGGCGGAGGCCACCGGCAAGGCGTACCTGCCCGGGGCCTTTGCCGACGTGGAAGCTCAGATGATGGCCCTGCGGGGCTTTGAGACCGGGACGGAGGGGGCCTTTGCGCTGGTGAACGACAGCCTCGCCCCCACCGACGCGGAGGCCGAGCGCTCCTACCCGCTGGACGCTTTCTGGAAGGCCTATCAGGGGCTGGCGCTGGTCATCACCGGGCGGCAGAAGGGCCGGGGCGAGGGCTGCCCCCACCGCCGCCACGCCCGGCTGCGGGCGCTGGAGCAGGTGGGCGCCTACATGTTCCAGGACGAGAACGGCGCGGACCTGCCCCTGCCGGAGGACTTTGCCGGCACGCTGGCCTGCGCCGTGGCGGACGGCACCGTCCACGCCACCACCGCCCACAAGACCTTCCGCTTTTTGAAGCCCACGGCCCAGGGCGGCGTGCAGCTGCCGCCGGAATTGTTCGGCGGCAAGGGCCGCATCACCGTCTATGCCATCGACCCCAGCGGCTGCACCCTGGTGGGCGACGTGCATCTGCCGGGCTGAGGCCGGAACGGACACATCATCAAAAGGGGGTAAGACCATGAAATACAGCGTCATCACCATCGGACGGGAATTCTGCACCGGCGGGCTGGACATCGCCCGCGAGGTGGCCCGGCGGCTGGGCGGGCCCATGTACGACAAGGAGCTCATCACCCTGGCCGCCAAGGAGAGCGGCCTGTCGGAACAGACCATCGCCGCCGGCGAAAAGCGCCCCAGCGGCAGCCTGCTCTATAACCTCTACACCATGGGCAGCGACCTGCCCCTGAGCGACCAGGTGTTCGTGGTCCAGTCCCAGATCATCCGGGGCCTGGCGGACAAGGGCCCCTGCGTCATCGTGGGCCGCTGCGGCGACTATGTGCTGCGGGGCCGCAACGACGTGCTGCGGGTCTTTCTCCACGCGCCGCTGGAGTTCCGCCGCCGCCGTGCCCAGGCGGAGGGGGCCGTGCCCGCCGACGCCGACGAGCGCACCGCGAACGCCCTGCTGGAAAAGGAGGACCGCCGCCGCGCCGTCTACTATAACTTTTACAGCGAATACCGCTGGGGCGAGGCCGGGCACTACGACCTGTGCCTCAACACCGCTTTGGGCGACGAGGTCTGCGCGGACCTTATCCTGCGGGCGGCGCAAGGCTGAAACCACACCGTTCCCCGCCGCTCTGCGGCGGGGAATGATTTTATGGAAATGGGGGATGCACCATGATAAAGACCGTGGGCGTGGTCAGTCTGTCCGCCGGGACGCTGGGGGAGGACTTTGTCCGCCATGAACTGGAGCTGGGGGTGCGCCGGCTGGAACACTATGGCCTCAAAGTCAGGTTCCTGCCCCACGCCCTGAAAGGCATCGACTATCTGAAGGCCCACCCGGAAGCGCGGGCCGCCGACCTGCTGGAGGCCTTCCGGGACCCGGAGATAGACCTCATCCTCTGCGCCATCGGCGGCGACGACACCTACCGGCTGCTGCCGTACCTCTTCGACGAGGGCCGGCTGGAAAAGGCTGCCTGCCGAAAACCCTTCCTGGGCTTTTCCGATTCCACCGTCAACCACTTCATGCTGCACAAGGTCGGCCTGCCCACCTTTTACGGCCAGTCCTTTTTGTCGGACGTGTGCGAGATGGACAAAGAGATGCTGCCCTACACCCGGCGGTATTTTGAGGAGCTGCTGCGCACCGGGACCGTCCGGCAGGTGAAGCCCAGCGAGGTGTGGTACGAGGGCCGCACCGATTACAGCCCCGCGCGCCTGGGCACGCCGCTGCCCGCCCACCCCGCCGAAGGCTGGAAACTGCTGCAGGGGCCGCCGGTGTTCAGCGGCAAGATCCTGGGCGGCTGCCTGGACACCATCCACGACTTTTTCGACGGCGAACGCTACGCCGACATGCCCGCCCTCTGCCAAAAATACGGTCTGTTCCCCGGCGCGGCGGACTGGCAGGGCCGCATCCTGCTGCTGGAGACCAGCGAGGAGCAGATGAGCCCGGAAAAATTCAGCCGCGCCCTGGGCTTTTTGAAGCAGGCGGGGGTGTTCAAGGCGGTGAGCGGCATCCTGTTCGGCCGCCCCATGGACAACGTGCACCGGGAGGAATACCACCGGCGGCTGGCGGCGGCGGTGGACGACCCGTCCCTGCCCATCCTGGCGGATGTGAGCGTGGGCCACGCCCTGCCCCGGTGCATCCTGCCCTTCGGGGTGAACGCCCGGGTGGACGCGCAGGCCCAGACCATCATCTTCGATGCGCCGTGAGGCCCAAAAACTCCCTGCTTGACAAAAGTATTACTTTGTGCTAATAATAAAAGGGATAAGGCAAAGCAAGTCCCCCCTGCCGGCGTCCGCTGGCAGAGGGGATTTTTCGTGCCCGCACAAGAAAGGGAACAGGAGGTCATTCACCATGTACGATCTCGTGATCGTTGGTGCCGGCCCCGCCGGCATTTTCACCGCGCTGGAGCTTCTGCGCAAAGGCAGAAAAGAAAAGATCGTCATCGTCGAAAAGGGCAAACCGGTGGAAAAACGCCACTGCCCCAAGGCGGAGACCGGCCGCTGCATGAACTGCAAGCCCTACTGCCACATCACCACCGGCTTTTCCGGCGCGGGCGCTTTTTCCGACGGCAAGCTGAGCCTGTGCTATGAGGTGGGCGGCGAACTGCCCACCCTCATCGGCGAGGAGTTTGCCCAGAGCCTCATCGACTACACCGACAGCATCTATCTGGAGTTCGGCGCCGACCCCCACGTGGAGGGCATCTACGACGGCGAGGAGATCCGCGAAATTCGCAAGAACGCCATCAAGGCGGGCCTCAAGCTGGTGGACTGCCCCATCCGCCACCTGGGCACCGAGAAGGCCCAGGACCTGTATCTGGCGCTGCAGAACCATCTGCTGGCCAAGGGCGTGGAGATGCGCTTTGACACCGAGTGCGTGGACCTGCTCATCGAGAACAGCGTCTGCCGCGGCGTGAAGGTGCGCGCGGCCAGGGGCGGCGCGGAGGAAGAAATTCTGGCCCGCCGCACCGTGGTGGCCACCGGCCGCCGGGGCGCCGACTGGCTGGAGCGCCGCTGCGCCCAGCACGGCATCGCCCACAAGCCCGGCACCGTGGACATCGGCGTGCGGGTGGAAGTGCGGGGCGAGGTGATGGAAAAGGTGAACAAGGTGCTGTATGAGTCCAAGCTCATCGGCTACCCCAAGCCCTTCAAGAACAAGGTGCGCACCTTCTGCCAGAACCCCGGCGGCTTCGTCAGCCAGGAGAACTACGACAACGACCTGGCGGTGGTGAACGGCCACAGCTACAAGGAGAAAAAGAGCAACAACACCAACCTCGCCATCCTGTGCAGCCACAACTTCACCGAGCCCTTCAACCAGCCCATCGAGTACGCCCAGAAGGTGGGCGAGCTCACCAACATGCTGGGCGCGGGCCACATCATGGTGCAGCGCTACGGCGACATCCTGGACGGCAAGCGCACCTGGCAGAAGGAGCTGAGCCAGAGCAACGTGCGCCCCACCCTGGTGGACGCGGTGGCCGGCGACATCACCGCCGCCATGCCCTACCGGGCGATGACCAACATCATCGCCTTCATCCAGATGCTGGACCAGGTGGTGCCGGGCTTCGCCAGCGACGAGACCCTGCTCTACAGCCCCGAGCTGAAGTTCTACTCCAACCGGGTGAAGATGGACGAAAATCTGGTCACCAACGTGGAGGGCCTGCACTGCCTGGGCGACTCCTGCGGCTGGACCCGCGGCCTGATGATGGCCAGCGTCATGGGCGTGCTCATGGGCCGCAAAATTGCCCAGTGGGACGCGGAATAAACAAAGCGCAAAACGCCCCGGAGCCGCCATGGCTCCGGGGCTTGTTTTTTTATTCGATGGGCACGGCGCCCGCGTCCTCCAGACTCACTTCACCGCCGGTCTCGGCGGCCTCTTCGGTCAGGGGGGCGTTCGCCGCGGCGGTCTCGTCGGCGGCGGGGGCGGCGGCGGAGGCCGCGTCCTCGCCGAAGCCGGCGGCGGTCTCGGCGGCCTGCTCGTCGGTCAGGGGCGCGGCGGTGGCCGCGGCGCTCACAAGGCCGGTCACCTCGCCGCTGGGCGAAGCCAGCAGATAAGCACCCACCGGCTCCTCCTTATACACCAGCAGAACGCCGCTCACCTTGTTCTCGCCGGTGCTGCGCCCGGGGCACAGCACCACCCACTTTTCCACCGTCTTGTTCTTGTATTTCTCCAGCGACAGGCCGCTCTCCTTCACCACCGTGTTGAAGGCGGAAAAGCTCTCGTCCCAGCTTTTGGGGATCTTCACCTTATCCACCGTGGCGGTGGCCAGGTCCACCTCCAGCCCGAAGGCCTTGAAGAAGGCCTGGATGTCGTCGGTGCCCTCGATTTTCATGGCGGTGGGGTCCGCCTGGGCGGTCTCGCCGTTCGCGGCGGCGGGGGCCGCGTCGTCCTCCATGAAAAAGCTGCCGACGGCGAACACCGCGCCCGCCAGCGCCACGCCGCACACCGCGACGGCGCCCAGCCGACGCAGGCCGTTTTTGCCGAATGTCAACACAAACATGTCTTGTACCCTCCTCGTTTGTCGTGGGAACTCCTGTTTATACCTATTCCGCCGTATGCCGCTTTATTCTTGCGCAAAGGCGGATGGCGGGGTATACTGAAAACAAACAAGGACCCGGGAGGGAACAGAATGGTTCTTTTGGTGGATATGGGCAACACCCGGCTGAACATGGCCGGCTGGGAAGAGGGCAAGCCGGCCTTTTCGGCCGAAACGCCCACCGACCGCGGCTGGACCGCCGGCAGCTGCGCCGCCGCGCTGGCAAAGGTGCTGGCCCCCTTCGGCGTGGGGCGGTGGGAGGGGTGCGCGCTGTCCAGCGTGGTGCCCGCTCTCACCGACGCGGTGCGGCAGGCCCTCTTTTCCGTCACCGGCAGGGAGCCGGTGGTGCTGGGAACATCCAACATCAGCTTCAAGGTGCTCACGAAGGACCCGGTGGGCGCGGACATGCTGGCCGGGGCCGAGGGGGCGCTGGCCCGCGTTCCCATGCCTGCCATCGTGGCGGACCTGGGCACCGCGACCACCTTCTGCGCCCAGAACAAGGCGGGGGACGTGCTGGGGGTGGCCATCGCCCCGGGGGTGGCCCTGGGCCTGGACGCTCTGGTGGACCGGGCCAGCCACCTGCGCTCCATCGCCTTCGAGCCGCCGGGCCCCGCCATCGGCACCACCACCGCCGAGAGCATGCAGAGCGGCGTGATTTACGGCGCGGCCTGCCTGGTGGACGGCATGTTCCGCCGCATGGCCGCCGAGATGGACGCCGCCGAGGGTGCGCCCAGCCTCATCCTCACCGGCGGGCTGGCGGGCCTTGTGGCCCCCTATTGCGAGACAAAGCCCACCCTCGCCCCCGACCTGCTGCTGGAAGGGCTTTACCGCTGCTATCTCCGGGCAAAGGGCGAAGCATGAAAAAAACGCCGCGGCCCGGGGGCTGCGGCGTTTTTTGTCATTCACATCAATAGCGGGCGGGCGGGGCATAATGCTCAAAGATGACCCCGTCGTACTCGCCGGTGAGGGCGGCGTGGTCCATGCCCGGACGGGCGGTCCAGAACACCTTCATGGGGCCGAAGGCCTCGATGAGGCGCACCGCCGCGTTTTTGGGGTTCGGGCCCCAGGCGATGAACTGGGGCCGGGCCAAAAAGTTGCCCATGCACCGGCTCAGCACAAAGGAGCCGATGAGGCTGCTGCCGTCCTTGCGGAAGGAAGCGCAGCTGTCCGACAGCTGGCCCCGCAGGATGTCCGGCGCGTTGCGGCGGAACCACGCCACGATGGTGGGGTCAAAGCTCTCCACGCAGAAAGCGCCCTCGTAGCTTCGCAGCAGCGCCAGCGTTTTTTGGCACAGCTCTTTGTTGCGGGGGCCGCTTTTCAGCTCCACGATGAGGGGCGTGCGCCCGGCCACCGTGGCCAGCACCTCGGTAAAAAGCGGCATATGATGCCCGGTGCCGCACAGGGGCATCTCCTTCAATTCCGCCCAGTCAAAAGCGTCCACCCGGCCGGCCACCCCGGTCACCCGGTCCAGCGTGTCGTCGTGGAACACCACCACTTCGCCGTCCTTCGAGAGCTGCACGTCCAGCTCCATGCCGTAGCCCGCGTCGGCCGCGGCGGCAAAGGCGGCAAGGCTGTTTTCCGGCACCGACTTGTCCGGGCTGTGCAGCCCCCGGTGGGCGTAGCACCAGCCGGAGAACGGCGCCTTTTTGGCAAAGGGCGCATGCCCCGGCAAAAGCAGAAACAGGGCCAGCAGCGCCAGCGCGGCGGCTGCCAGCAGGCATTCGATGATCATTTCCCACACACCCTCCTTTTCAGGGATGGCTTTATTGTACCGCCGCGGCGGGCCACCGTCAACGAAAAGAGGGGCTTTTTTACCGGCGTTTCACACTTTCGCCACATTCACCCGCTATGATGAAAGAGTAGAAAAAGACCGCAAGGGAGGCACAAAGCATGGCAAAAATTCTGATCGTGGACGACGAGCCCCGCATCCGGGACCTGATCCGGGCACATCTGGAGCATGAGGGCTTTTCCTGCGAGGAGGCGGGGGACGGCGGCGCCGCCCTGGCCGCCTTGTCCGGCGGGGACGTGGATCTGGTGATTTTGGACATCATGATGCCCTTTGTGGACGGCATGACCTGCCTCAAGGAGATGCGCAGCCGCAAGATCACCACCCCGGTCATCATGCTCACCGCCCGGGGCGAGGAATACGACAAGCTGGCGGGCCTTGAGGGCGGGGCGGACGACTATGTGGTCAAGCCCTTCAGCCCCCGGGAGCTGGTGGCCCGGGTGAAGGCGGTGCTGGGGCGCACCATGCCCCGGGCCGAGGCCGAGGGCGGCACCCACACCTTTGGCGGGCTGGTGATCGACCAGGCCAGCCACAGCGTGAAGGTGGACGGCCAGGAGGCCAGCCTCACCCCCAAGGAGTTCGACCTGCTGGTGTTTCTGGCCACCAACCGGGGCATCGCCCTCAGCCGCGAGCGCATCCTGCAAAAGGTGTGGAACTACGACTACTTCGGCGAGGACCGCACGGTGGACACCCACATCAAGATGCTCCGCAGCCATCTGGGCCGCTATCGGGACGCCATCGTCACCGTGTGGGGCATCGGTTACAAATTCGATCCGGACGCGGTGAAGTAAATGAACACAGCAAAGAAAGCGGCGGCCCGCGCCGGGCGCGGGGCCTTTTTCAGCCTGCGCTATCAGATGATGATCGTGTTCTGCGTTGTGGTGGCGCTGGTGCTGGGGCTGGTATGGTTCATCTCCGCCCAGCTGCTGCAGCCGCTCTACAACCGGCACATCTACCAATACCTCAACACCCAGGTGGACCGGCTGGTGGCCATGATCGAAAGCTGCGACGCGCCGGTGAGCTACCGGGCCTTCGCCTTTTCCGATGCGGTGAAGAACGACGAGTTCTGGGCCAGCGTGGACGCCGCCGCCCAGGACGGGCGGCTCGACTTCCGCAACTGCTGCGTGGACATCGCCGATTCCACCCTGCGCCATGTGGCCAGCAGCGAGAACGTCTACCCCTGCCTGCTGCACGAATCGGCGGGCGATCTGTTCGGCGGCAAGATCACCACCAAGCGGGACAGCGACACCATCACCGCCTTTCGTCAGGCGGTGATGACGGGCGGCTCGGTGCGCCAGATCGTGGGCACCTCCAGCGGCGCCCAGCAGATGGTGGTGGGCAAGCTGGCCAAAAACGGCGAGTGGGGCAATTACTCGGTCATCATCTCCACCACCCTCACCCGCGTCAGCGAGGCGGCGGTGGTGCAGGGCCAGCTGATGCCCGCCATCTTCGTGTGCATGCTGGCGCTGGCGGTGGGCGTGTCCTGGCTGCTCAGCCGCTGGCTCACCCGGCCTTTGAGCGAACTGTCCAGCGCGGCGAAAAAGATGGCCGACGGCGACTATTCCGTGCGGGTCAGCGTGCCCCATTCCGACGAGATAGGCCGCCTGGCGGAGGAGTTCAATCACATGGCGGACCAGGTGTCCCGCTCGGCCCAGCTCCAGCGGGAGCTGCTGGCCAACGTCAGCCACGACCTGCGCACCCCTCTCACCCTCATCAAGGGCTATGCCGAGACGGTGCGCGACCTCACCGGCGACGACGCGGCCAAGCGCACCGACCAGCTGAACGTCATCGTGGACGAGACCGACCGGCTGTCGGGCCTTGTGAACAGCGTGATGGAGCTGTCCAAGGTGTCCAGCGGCACCGAGCAGCCTCAGCGGGTGCGCTTCGACATGAGCCAGCTCTGCGAGGAGGTGGCCCGGCGCTACGAGGCGGTGTGCGCCCAGAACGGCTGCCGGCTCCAGCTGCAGGCGGACGAGCCCGCCATGGTCAGCGCCGACCCGGCCATGATGGAGCGGGTGCTCCACAACCTCCTGGGCAACGCCATGCACCACGTGGGCGAGGACGGCGTGTTCATCCTGCGGGTGGTGCCCAAAGAGGGCTGCGCCCGGGTGGAGGTGGAGGACCACGGCGCGGGCATCACCCCCGAGGACCTGCCCTACATCTTCGACCGCTACTACCGCAGCCGCTCCGACGCGGGCAAGGTGGGCACCGGGCTGGGCCTGTCCATCACCAAGGCCATCCTGCGGGGCCACGGTTTCCGCTTCGGGGTGGACAGCACCGTGGGCAAAGGCACCACCTTCTGGTTTGAGGCCGCCGACGAGGCCCCCGGCGACGCAAAGCACAAATAAAAAACGGCAAAAGGGCCGCCCTGTGAAAAAAACAGGGCGGCCCTTTTTTGCTTTTTTCGCCCGCTTGTGCAATAATAGGCGGAGAAACAAAGTATACAGAACGGAAGGGGGCGCGGAGCATGAAGCTTGCGGCAGACAGAGTGCTCACGCCGGAAGAGGCGGTGGAGCACTACGGTCCGCTGGTGCTGCGCACGGCCTTTGGACTTGTGAAGAACATGCAGGACGCCGAGGACATCGCCCAGGAGGTGTTCTTGACCCTGCTCAAAAAAACGCCGTCCTTCGACGGCCCCGACCACCAGCAGGCCTGGCTGCTGCGCTGCACCATCAACCGCTGCAAAAGCCACTTCCGCAGCGTGTGGCAGAGCCGCACCGACGGCCTGGACGAGACCTTGAGCATCCCCTTCACCCCCGCCGAGAGCGAGGTGATGAAGGCGGTGGGGGACCTGCCCATGAAGTACCGGCAGGTCATCTACCTGCACTACATACAGGGCTATTCCACCGCCGAGATCGCAAAGCTGCTGGAGCTGAACCAGAACACCGTGCTCAGCCAGCTGGCCCGGGGCCGGGCGATGCTGAAAAAAACACTGAAAGGGGAGTTTTGACCATGCCCGACCACAAAGACTATCAGAGCGCCATGGACAAGGTCGCTCCCAGCGAGGACTGGAAGGCCGCCACCCTGCAAAAGATGGCCGCCGCTCGCGCCCAGCAGGAAAGACTCAAGGCCGCCCCCCGGCTGCGTGTGGCAAAAAAGGTGGGCGTCCCCCTGGCCGCGGCCGCCGCGGTGGCCCTGCTGGCGGTGCCCGCGGCGCTGCAAAGCGGGCTGTTTGCCGCCTCCGGCGGCACGGCGGCCCCCTCCGCGGCGCTGTACAGCGCCGCCGCCTACAACGAGACCGCCTCCGATACCGCCAGGACCGAGGACGCCCTGCAGGACGAAGCCCAGCAGAAGAGCGCCGCGCCCGCCGTGCGGGACTTCGACCTGGGGGAATACGAGGGCCTGCCGGTGCTGGTGCTGGGGGATGACTCCGCCGGCATGGGCGGCGGGGTGACCTTCGTGGCCGAACGCCTGGACGACATCCGGGGAAATAACCCCACCTGGAACATCACCGCCAACCAGCTGCCCGCCACCCTGCCGGTGTGGCACGCCCAGAGCGGCGGGAACGCCGCCCCCCTCACCGGCCTGCTGGAGCGCACCGCCGACGCTTTGGGCCTGCCCCTTGTGCTGGACGAGGAAGAGGAGGCCCCCACCGGCTACCCCAGCCCGGACCTCTGGCCTTACAGCGCCTTCGGCGACCTGATGGACCCGGAGCACTGGGACCCGGAACGCCCCCTCTATGAGCAGGAGGACCCCTCCAAGGCAAAGGTGTGGAGCGTTTCCGCGTCCGGCACCACCGTCACCGGCTACCGGGACGGGGAAGGGACGTTGAGCGACCCCCGGGCGGGGGACGAGGCGGCCCTGGCCCCGTTCGGGGAGCTGGCGGGTATTGAAAACCCCGCCCACCAACACACCCTCACCACCGGCTACGACGGGCAGGTGCGCTGGAACGTCAGCGGGCACTTCTACTATGAGGCCGGCGGCGACACCGTGGCCCAGCGCCTCTTGAATTACAGCTTCCGCCGGGTGTCCGGCACGGTGGACTCCACCGGCGCGCTGCGCAGCTTCTCCCTGACCCTGCCCCCGGAAACGGAGCAGGTGGGCGACTACCCCCTGCGCACCCCCGAGGAGGCGAAGGCAGCCCTCCAGGTCATCCTGGACGAGGAACAGGCCAGCGGCATGCGGGAATACGACCTGTCGGTGGAGCAGGTGGAGGGCTGGCAGCTGGAGTACGCCCAGAGCAGCATGAATCCCTACATCCAGCCGGTCTACCGCTTCTGGCTGAAAACGGACCTGACCCCCGAAGATGCCTTTTATGAAAACGCCGAGGGCAATGTGTACGTGAGCTACACCGTCAGCGCCCTGCCCGAAGGATACTGCATCCCCTTTGAGGAAGCGTTCAACTGAAAAAGAGAACTCCCCCGCCCGGACCCCGGGCGGGGGAGTTCTCTTTTTCAGCTGTTATAGGGCGGTTCGGGCATGATGATGGCCGCCACGATGTAGGCGATGAGGCCGCTGCCCCACCAGATGGTCAGGGCCACGGCGGCCAGCCGCACCAGCGTGGGGTCCAGATTGAAGTATTCGGCGATGCCGCTGCACACGCCGCAGAGCATCTTTTCGTGCCCTTTGTAAAGCCGTTTCGGTTCCATTGTCTCCTCCTTGCTGCCGGGTCAGAACAGGCAGATGCCGGGGCCCCAGCCAAAGCGGTGGCGGGCGGCCACGCCGTCGGCCCAGTTTTCCACGCCGTCGGCCCAGCGGTCCACGTCGTCCTCAAAGTCGTCGGCCCAGTCGTTCATGTCGTCCTCAAAATCATCGGCCCAGGCATCCATATCGTCTTCAAATCCCTCGGCCCAGTGCTCCGCGTCGTCGGCCCAGCCCAGGGCCCGCTCCAACCAGCCGGGCACCCAGCCGTGGTAATGGCGCTGGGAGAGATTGGTGTAGTTCAGCGCCTGCTGCGCCGCCGACGGGCCGCCGGTGGCATAGCCCATCAGCATCAAAGTAAGGCCCAGCACCGCCACCGCGACGGCCACGGCAAAAACCTTCAGAATGCCCTTCATCACTTAGCCTCCTTTTTCCCGGTCAGGGCCCGCCAGGCCCGCAGTATCAGCCGCCAGCATGCAGGCAGCAGCCAGGCCACCAGCCACACCGCCGCCGCGATGAGGGCGATGCCCAGCGCCAGCCCCAGCAGACACAGGCCCACCATGAACAGGCCCACCGGGATGCCCGCCCCAAAGGCGGCGGGGGTGTTGGCCACCAGCACCGTCACGATGCCGATGACGGTGCCTACGCCCCCGAAGAAGAAGCCGAAGGCCGCGCCCACGAGGCCCATCAGGATGCCGAAGACGGTGCCCGCCAGGCCGATCCACAGCGGGAACAGCACCACCGCCAGGATGATGAGCAGGATGGTGCGGTCGCTCATGCCCTTGCGGGGCGGCGCAGGCGGCACCGCGCCGGGCCGCGCATAGGGCGGCAGGGGAATGGAAGCCCCCGCCGCGGCGGAAGAAGCCGGCGGCGCGCCGGAGCCCGCGGGGCCCGCTGCTTGCGCTTCCTGCGCCGCGGTTTCCTGCTGCACCCGGCTGCCGGGCACGTTGGCCCGGATGATGGCGGCCACCTTTTCCGGGCTGCCCAGTTCCGCCAGCACCTGAGCCTCCTGCTCCGGGCCGGCGTCATCCAGATATTCCTCGTAAAAACGGATGGCCTCGGCCCGCTCCTCATCCGTCACGTCGCTCAGCAGCTCGTTCAGCCGCCGCAAAAATTCTTCACGGGTCATTGTGCATCCCCCTCGTTCAATAGCATTGCGTCGATCGCCTGCCGGTATTCCACCCATTCCGTCCGCAGCTTTGCCAGCGTTTCGGCGCCGGAGGGCGTCAGCCGGTAATAGCGCCGGTTGCGCCCGGCGAACTCCTGGTCGTAGGTCTCCAGATGGCCTTCCTTCTGCAGCCGGCGCAGCACCGGGTAAAGGGTGCTCTCGCTGACCACCATGATCTGGCGCACCTGCTGGGTGATGCGGTAACCGTAGGTGGGTTCCCGCTCGGCAGTGCTCAGCACCAGCGCGTCCAGCAGAGCTGCCCCTGTGTTGAACGCCATGCCATCGCCTCCTTTGTGATTATGGTAATATTATATCTGGTATAATATTGGATGTCAATAGCATATTGCAAAAAATAAAACCCCCTCGCCGGGCGGCGGGGAAGGGGGTGAGAAAGCGGGAGGTGAGGGCGCGTGAGGGGCGGCGAAGCAAAAGATGCAAAAAGCGAGGGACGAGGGCGGCGAGCAAAGAGCAAAAAAGCGGGGCGCGGGCCGCCGGCGGGCACAAAAAACCCTCCCCGCGGCCGGGGAGGGAAAAGGCGGGGCGTTAGCCGGGGTGCCGTAAGAAAACGGCGCCGGGAAAAGGGCGATTTTGCGGTATCGCGGCGTCAAAGCGCCTTGACAACCACCAAGGGTGCCTGCGGCGCTTTTCCTTGCGCTCCCATCAAAATCGCCCGTTTCCTGGTGCGGAGCAGTTTTGCCCCAGGATTTTGGATGAAGAAAGCACAAAGAGCGGCCCCGCAAGCCTTGGTGGCTTGTGGGGCCGCTCTGCGTGTTTTATACGCCAAAATCCTCAGGCAAAACCGCCGTTTTCTTATGCCACCCCGGCTTTCAGCCCTTCTTTTTAAAGATGATGAGTTTGGAAAAAACGTAGTTCGCCACGATGACCAGCACGTTGGAGAACACCTTCACGCCCAAGAACCAGAGATTCTGGCGCTCGGGGGCGATGAGCATCGGGCCCAGCAGGTCCGCGCCCAGCCACATCACCGCCACGTCCAGCACCAGGGTGCCCAGGCGGCAGGTGACGAAGGAAACAAACTCCCGCACCGCAGCCATGCCCTTGGCGCTGCTGCAGAACACCCACAGCCGGTTGGTGACATAGGCGAAGAGGATGCACAGGATGTTGTCCAGCACGGTGTTCACGGTGGTGGGCAGGCCCAAAAAGCGGAACACCATGGCCAGCACGATGTTGAGCAGGGTGGCAAGCCCGCCGAAGAACAGATAGGCGATGCCTTCGCGGTACTTCAAAAGCAGCGCCTTGGCTTTGGCGATCATTCCTCCACCACCCGCACGCTCTCCATCACCACGGGGGTGAGGGGACGGTCGTTGTAGTCGGTGGCAACTTCCGCGATGCGGTCCACCACGTCCATGCCGGCCACCACATGGCCGAAGGCGGCGTAGCCGCCGTCCAGGTGGGGCGCGTCCTCATGCATGACGAAGAACTGGCTGCCGGCGCTGTTGGGGTCCATGGCGCGGGCCATGCTGATGACGCCCCGGGTGTGCTTGATGGGGTTGGGCACGCCGTTGCGGGCAAACTCGCCCTTGATGTGCCAGCCGGGGCCGCCCATGCCGGTGCCGTCCGGGCAGCCGCCCTGGATCATGAAGCCGGGGATAATGCGGTGGAAGGTCAGCCCGTCATAAAAGCCGTCGTTGACCAGCTTGAGGAAATTCTCCACGGTGATGGGGGCGGCCTGCGCGTCCAGCTCCAGGTCGATGACGCCGCCGTCCTGCATGGTGATGCGAACCATATTTGTCACTCCGTTCCCGGGCGGCAGGGGCCGCCCGCTTTGTATTTTTGGTATGTACCGTCAGTATACCACAACGGCGGACCGGGGGCAATCAGTACTGGCTGATGGGCAGGTTTTCGTCGTCGGTGCCGGGGCGGATGCCGCGGATGGTCACCGGGTAGGAAACGTCGGCGTTCACCTGCACCGTCACCGTGTCGCCCACCTTGCGGCCGAAGATGGCCCGGCCCAGGGGCGACTCCCGGCTGATGTGGCCGCCGCCCGCGTCCACCCGCAGGGTGGTCACCAGATGCACCTCCATCTCCTCGTCGTCCTCGGGCAGATACAGGGTCACATAGTCGAACAGGCCCACCCGGCCCTCGGCGTGGTCGGTTTTCACCACCCGGGCGGTGCGTATCATCCGCTGCAGATAGCGGATGCGGCTCTCGTTGCGGTTTTTCTGGCGCTTGGCCTCTTTGTATTCAAAGTTCTCGCTCAAATCGCCAAAGGCCCGGGCCTCCTGCACGTCCTTGATGTACTGAGGGCGCAGCACCAGAATGCGGTGGTCTATCTCCTCCTGCATCTTTTTGATGTCCACTTCGGTCAGCTCGTCGTACAAAACCGAACGCCTCCTTTGCCCTTTGTCTGCCCTTCACTATACCACATCCGCGCCGCCGGCGCAAAGCAAAAGCCGCAAAAGGGCCTTTCTGCAAGGGGGCTCTTTGTGGTATAATACCCCTGTTGAACATAAAATAAAGGACCCCGCGGCCCGGCGCGCGGCTGGGGCGGGGCACAGAACGGAGAAAAACTATGCTGTACAAAGACCTCACCGGCGTGCGGCCGGAGATTTTGCAGGCAGTGGAGCGCATGGGCTTCACCGAGATGACCGAAGTGCAGGAAAAGACCATCCCCGTGATGATGGCGGGCCACGACGTCATTGCCAAGGCCCCCACCGGCACCGGCAAGACCTGCGCCTTCGGCATCCCCATCATCGAGCGCATCGACCCCTCCCGCCCGCTGCCCCAGGCGGTCATCCTGGCCCCCACCCGTGAGCTGGCCCAGCAAATTGCCGGAGACCTGGAGGACCTGACCCACTTTCTGCCCGACGTGCGCACCGTCTGCGTCTACGGCGGGGCGGACATGCAAAAGCAGGCCAACCGCCTGAAAAAAGGCTGCCAGATCGTGGTGGCCACCCCCGGCCGCCTGATGGACCACATGCGCCACAAGAGCATCGACGTGAGCGCCGTCACCAGCATCGTGCTGGACGAGGCAGACGAGATGCTGAACATGGGCTTTTACAAGGACGTGCGCAAAATCATCGACGCCATGAAGGCCCGCAAGAGCCTGTGCATGTTCAGCGCCACCATCAGCCGTGAGGTGATGGACATCGGCTGGCTCTACCAGCGGGACGCGGAAGAAATTATCGTCCAACCGGTGCAGGCCAGCCAGCCCAAGATCACCCAGTACACCCTGTGCACCACCGGCCGCTCCAAGCTGGCGGACGTGGCCCAGATCATCATCTCCGGCGGCTACAAGCGGGTGATGGTGTTCTGCAACACCAAGTTCACCACCGCCACCCTCACCAACCAGCTGGCGCGGCTGAACTTCGTCACCGACTGCCTCCATGGCGACCTCTCCCAGGGCGAGCGCAACAAGATCATGGCCGCCTTCCGTGAGGGCAAAATCGCCGTGCTGGTGGCCACCGACGTGGCCGCCCGGGGCATCGACGTGGAGGACGTGGACGCGGTCATCAATTACGAGGTGCCCTCCTCCAACGAGTACTACACCCACCGCATCGGCCGCACCGGCCGCGCCAAGAAGGAGGGCGTGTCCTACCTGCTGTACGATGCCAGCGAGAAAAAGCGGGTGGACGAACTGCTGCGCCTGACCCGCAGCAAGGCCACCCCGGTGCACTGGGACGAGAGCCACACCACCCTCATCGAGGAAAAAGTGGACACCGGCGACAAGTTCCAGATCCGCAGCTATTTCTAAAACGAAAGGCGGGCCGCGGGCATGGGCGCATCCCCGCGCCCGGCCGGGCCCGCATTTTTTTGCAAAAAGGGATTGACCTTCCCCTTTGTGGATGGTTTACACTGAGGGCGAAAGGGGGAGAGAAAGGGTTGCGCATCAAGGAGGTGGAGGCCCGGGTGGGCCTTTCCGCCAAGAACATCCGTTTTTATGAAAAGGAGGGCCTTCTGGCCCCCCGGCGGCAGGCCGGCAACGGCTACCGCGACTACGACGAGGGCGAGCTTTCCACCCTGCGGCGCATCAAGCTTCTGCGCAAGCTGGACGTGCCGCTGGAGGAGATAAAGGCCATGCTGGCGGGCACGCTGACCCTGGACGAGGGGATGCGCCGCCATCTGGTCACGCTGGAGAGCCGCCAGAAAAATCTGGACACCGCCCGCCGCCTCTGCGCCGAGCTGGCAAAAGCGCCCGGCCTGCTGGCCGCGCTGGACCCGGAGGCCGCGCTGGCGGAGGTGGCGCGTCTGGAACAAAAGGGGGTCCGCTTTATCGACATTCAAAAGACCGACCGCAAAAAGAAAGCCCACGGAGCCTGGCTTTCCGCCCTGGTGTTCATCGGCCTGATGGCCATGGTGGAGGGGCTGATGGTGTGGGCTCTCACCGTGGACCCGGTGCCCCTGCCGGTGGCGTTTCTGCTGGCGGGCTGGCCGCTGGTGTTCGTGGTGGGCGCGCTGCTGGCCCTGCGCCAGCGACTGAAAGAAATCAGAAAGGGTGAAGAGGATGCTTATCGTAACTACTGAGAATATCCCCGGCCGCCGCTATGAGGTGCTGGGCGTTGTGAAGGGCAACGTGGTGCAGAGCAAGAACTTCGGCAAGGACTTCATGAGCGCCATGAAGACCCTGGTGGGCGGCGAGATCACCGCCTACACCGAGATGCTGGGCGAGGCGCGGCAGATCGCTTCCGGCCGCATGGCGGCGGAGGCCGAGGCCCTGGGGGCGGACGCCGTGGTGGCCATGCGCTACGCTTCTTCCAGCGTGATGCAGGGCGCGGCCGAGTGCATCGCCTACGGCACCGCCGTCAAGTTCATCGACTGAGCGAAGGGAGAAAAACGCCATGACCTTTGTCTTTTCCGGCGTGCAGGTGGCCTCCTTCGCCGCGGCCGCCTTCTGCACCCTGGTGCTGCCGGTGGTGCTGCTCATCGTGCTGGCCGTGATGAAAAAGATACGCCTCGCGCCGCTGGCGCTGGGCTTTGTCAGCTTTTTCGTCAGCCAGATGGTGCTGCGCATCCCCCTTTTGCAGATGCTCAACGCCGCCGGCGCGCTGAACGCCATCGCCGCCAACACCGTGCTCTATGCCGTGGTGGTAGGCGGGCTGTCCGCCGGCCTCTTTGAGGAGACCGCCCGCCTGGGCGGCGCGGCCATTCTCAAGGGCCAGCGCAGCTACAAAGACATGATCAGCTTCGGCCTGGGCCACGGCCTGTGCGAGGTGATGCTCATCGCGGGCATGACCCACGTGAACAACCTGCTGCTGATGGCCGCTCTCTCCGACCCCGGCGGCCCCCTGGGCGTGCTGCTGGCCGGGGCGGACAGCGCCACCCTGGAACTGGTGGCCGGCCAGCTGGCGGCGGCCACGCCTGCGGTGGTGGCCCTGGGCCTGCTGGAGCGGGTGAGCGCGGTGCTCTTCCACCTCTTTGCCACGAGCCTTGTGTTCACCGCCGTCATCCGGCGCAAGCCCCTTTGGTACTTCGCGGCGGTGGCCGCCCACACCCTGTTCAACTCGCTGGCGGTGCTGCTGGCCGGGTTCGGCCTCCTCGCGGTGGAGCTGGTGCTCTTCGCGCTGGGGCTTGCCATGGGGGCCTGGGTGCTTGCGTCCCGCCGCCGGTGGCCCGCGTGACGTTTGCACTATCGTCCGCAGCGACAGAAAGTGAAAAGTCATACTTTTGCGACGGCAAAGTTCCCGCAAACCCGCACGGCAGGCCGCTGTGCGGGTTTTCTCTTTGGGGCAGACGAACAAAAACCATTGTGCAAAAGGGGCGCGCGGTTGGCGAAAGCGCCGAAGTTGGCGAAATGTGTTGAAATCGTGAACGCGCCGGGCTAAAATGATAGTGTTCCGAACAGGGGTAAGTATTTCGGCTTACCCCGTTTCTTGTTTTCTTGCAACAATAAAAACAGGGGGAAACCGAACATGAAAAAGCTTCTCAGCATCCTGCTGGCCGGCGCCATGGTCCTGAGCCTCGCTGCCTGCGGCGGCGACACCGGCACCAGCACCAGCGAGCCCGCTTCCGCCTCCACCGGCACCAGCGAGTCCGCCTCCGCCACCGGCGGCATTCCCAAGGACGAGATCAAGGTGGGCGTCATCCACCTGTCCGACCCTGCCGAGGGCAGCGGCTACACCTACACCCACGACCAGGGCATCATCGGCATGCAGCAGAACCTGGGCCTGCGCGATGACCAGATCGTGCGCAAGATCTCCGTGGACGACACCGACGCCGCCGCCGTGGAGACCGCCATCACCGAGTGCGTGGAGGAAGGCTGCAACATCATCTTCGCCACCTCCTGGGGCTATATGGACACCTGCGAGGCTCTGGCCGAGGAGTTCCCTGACGTCATCTTCAGCCACGGCACCGGCTACAAGTCCAACGGCACCAACTTCAACAACTACTTCGGCCGCATCTATCAGGCCCGCTACCTGAGCGGCATCATCGCCGGCATGAAGACCGAGACCAACAAGATCGGCTACGTGGCTGCCATGGGCCAGGAGAACGGCGAGGTCACCAGCGGCTGCAACGCCTTTGCCATGGGCGTGGCCAGCGTGAACCCCGACGCTGAGGTCTACGTGAGCGTGACCAACAGCTGGTTCGATCCCGAAGGCGAGAAGCAGGCCGCCGAGCGCCTGATCGCCGAGGGCTGCGACGTCATCGGCCAGCACTGCGACACCCCCAACCCCCAGACCGCTGCCGAGGAGCACGGCGTTTGGGGCGTGGGCTACAACAGCGACATGACCAAGGACGCCCCCGGCGCCACCCTCACCAGCGTGATGTGGGACTGGAGCGTCTACTACACCAAGGCTGTTCAGAACGTCATCGACGGCACCTGGGTGGCCGGTGAGAAGGTGGACAACTACTTCGGCGACATGGCCGACGGCCTGGTGACCCTGGGCGAGTTCAACAGCGACCTGGTGACCGACGAGATGATCGCCAAGGTGGAAGAAGTCAAGGCTCAGATCGTTTCCGGCGAGTGGGACGTGTTCGACGGCAAGACCGAGATCATGGACAACGAGGGCAACGCCCACACCCTGGAGGGCGCCGACTACGGCAGCTGCAACTGGTACTACGAGAACGTGAACGTTCTGTAAGGACCGGCTTTTACAAAGCTCAGAAAAGGGCGGTCTCTGACCGCCCTTTTTCCGGTTTTCCCCCTTCACATCACCCCGAGGAGGTAAAAGGACTTATGGCAGAAATGCAGTGCGCCATCCGGTGCAGCGGCATCACCAAGACCTTCGGCTCCGTGGTGGCCAACGACGCCATCGACCTGGAGGTCAACTACGGCGAGGTGCTGGCGCTGCTGGGCGAGAACGGCAGCGGCAAGACCACTTTGATGAACATGCTCTCGGGCATCTACCACCCGGACGCCGGCCAAATTTTCGTGAACGGCCAGCCGGTGTCCATCGCGTCCCCCGTGGACGCCCGGGCCCTGGGCATCGGCATGATCCACCAGCACTTCAAGCTGGTGGAGGTGTTCACCGCCATGGAGAACATCGTGCTGGGCATGCCCGGCAAAATGCCCTCCCGCAAGGCCCTGCGGGCCGAGGTGAAGGACCTTTGCGACACCTACGGCCTGGAAATTGACCCGGAGAAGCCCGTCTGGGAGATGAGCGTCTCCGAAAAGCAGACGGTGGAAATTCTGAAGGTGCTCTACCGGGGCGCGAAGATTTTGATTCTGGACGAGCCCACCGCCGTGCTCACCCCCCAGGAGACCGACAAGCTCTTCGACATTTTGCGGCAGATGAAAGCCAAGGGCTGCGCGGTCATCATCATCACCCACAAGCTGAACGAGGTGCTGGCCATCAGCGACCGGGTCACCATCCTGCGCAAGGGCAAAAGCGTGGACACCGTGGCCACCGCCGAGGTGGACGCGAACCGCCTCACCGAGCTGATGGTGGGCCACGCGGTGAGCCTGGCCATCCGCCGCCCCGAGCCGAAAGACGTGCACACCATCCTCAAGGTGGTGGACCTGACGGTGGAAAAGCCGGACGGCAGCCTGGGCCTCGATGACGTGAGCTTCCACATCCACAGCGGCGAGATCTTGGGCGTGGCGGGCGTTGCCGGCAGCGGCCAGAAGGAGCTGTGCGAGTGCATCGCCGGCCTTGTGCCCGCCAAAAAGGGCGCGGTGCTCTATAAAAAAGAGAACATCCTGGGCAAGAGCCCCGAGGCCATCATCGACCTGGGCATTTCCATGAGTTTTGTACCCGAGGACCGGCTGGGCATGGGTCTCGTGGCCAGCATGGGCATGACCGACAACATGCTGCTGAAAAGCTACCGCTCCGGCAAGGGCCCCTTCGTGGACCGTGCCCCTGCCCGGGCGCTGGCCAAAAAGCTGGTGGAGGAGCTGTCCATCGTCACGCCGGGCATCGAGACCCCGGTGCGGCTGATGAGCGGCGGCAATGTGCAGAAGGTGCTGCTGGGCCGGGAAATCGAATCCGACCCGAACCTTCTCATCACCGCCTACCCGGTGCGCGGCCTGGACATCAACTCCAGCTACCTTATTTACGACCTTCTCAACAAGCAGAAGGAGAAGGGCGTGGCGGTGATGTTCATCGGCGAGGACCTGGACGTGCTGCTGGAACTGTGCGACCGCATCCTGGTGCTCTGCCACGGCAAGGTCACCGGCGTGGTCAAGGCCGGTGAGGTCACCAAGGAGCAGATCGGTCTGATGATGACCGGCGAAATGAGCGAGGAAGAAAAGCGGAAGGAGGCGGCGGAGCGATGAGCACCCCTGCAACTGTCAAGACCCACCGTGAGCCGCTGCTGCACACGGTCAAGCACGCCGAGCGTTCGGGCCGCCAGACGGTGGCCCTGCGCCTTGCGGCGGTGGCCCTGAGCCTGGTGGCCGGCGGCATCTTCATCCTGGCCATCGGCCAGAACCCCTTCGCGGTCTACGCCACCATCGTCAAGGGCGCGTTCCGCAGCCCCCTGGCCATCCAGGCCACCATCAAGTACACCATCCCCCTGTGCATCTGTGCGCTGGGCGTGACCCTGGCCTTCAAGATGCGCTTTTGGAACATCGGCGGCGAGGGCCAGCTCATCATGGGCGGCGTGTTCGCCAGCTGGTTCGCCCTCTTCTGCACCGACTGGCCCCACCCGCTGCTGCTGGCGGTGATGTTCGTGGCGGGCGCCATCGGCGGCGGCCTGTGGGGCCTGCTGCCCGCGGTGTTCAAGAGCCGCTGGAACACCAACGAGACCCTGTTCACCCTGATGCTCAACTACATCGCGCTGCACATCGTCTCCTGGCTGCAGTCCGGCCCCTGGCGGGACGAAGGGGCCAACGGCTTCAACAAAATCGCCCGCTTTGACAAAAACGCCGGCCTGGACAAGGTGCTGGGCGTGCACTTCGGCTGGATCATCATGCTGGTGCTGGTGGTGCTGGTCTGGGTGTATCTGAAATACACCAAGCAGGGCTACGAGATCAGCGTGGTGGGCGAAAGCCAGGACACCGCCCGCTACGCCGGCATCCACGTGAAAAAGGTGGTGCTGCGCACCATGTTCCTCTCCGGCGCCATCGCCGGCATCGCCGGCGTGTGCCAGGTGGGCGGCAGCGACATGACCCTCTCCATGGGCGTGGCCGGCGGCGTGGGCTTCACCGCCATCATCGTGGCCTGGCTGTGCCAGCTGAACCCCGGCATGATCTTGGTCGTTTCCTTCCTGTTCAGCGTGCTGGAAAAAGGCAGCGGCGTGGTGCAGAGCGAGTTCGGCCTCTCGGCCGACAGCGCCGACGTGCTGCAGGGCGTCATCCTCTTCTTCATTCTGGCCAGTGAGTTCTTCGTGCGCTACGGCTTCGCCTTGCGCAAAAAGCAGCCGAAAGGAGGCCAGTGAGCCATGGACCTGTTCATCAAATTTCTGGTGGCCGCCGTGGGCGCGGGCACCCCGCTGCTCTTCGGCACCGTGGGCGAAATTCTCAACGAAAAAGTGGGCCACCTGAACCTGGGCGTGGAGGGCATGATGGCCATCGGCGCCTGCGCCGGCTTCATGGCGGGCTACCTCACCGACAACTTCGCCCTGGCCCTGCTGGCGGCCTTTGCCGCGGGCGTGCTCAGCGCCCTCATCTACGCGGTGCTCACCGTCACCTTCCTGGCGAACCAGAACGTGGCCGGCCTGACCATGACCATCTTCGGGGTGGGCCTGTCCAACTTCATCGGCGTTTATATGCTGGACAAGAGCGGCGCCAGCACCCTCAAGCTGCCGGAGAACGTCACCGCCCAGATGCGCAGCGTGACCATTCCGGGCCTGAGCGACCTGCCGGTGGTGGGCGAGCTGCTGTTCAGCTACAACCCCTTCGTCTACATCGGCATCCTGGTGGCCGCCGTCTGCGGCTTCTACCTCTACCGCACCAAGACCGGCCTGAACGTGCAGGCCATCGGCGAGAACCCCGCCGCGGCGGACGCCGCCTCCATCCAGGTCACCCGCTGGAAGTACATCAACATCCTCTTGGGCGGCGGCATCTGCGGCATCGGCGGCGCCTACTGCTCCATGATCATCAACAGCGGCGTGTGGATCTCCAACAGCGTGAACGGCCTGGGCTGGATCGCCGTGGCCCTGGTCATCTTCGCCGCCTGGAAGCCCCATGTGGCCATCCTGGGCTCCTTCGTGTTCGGCGCGCTGCGGGTGCTGAAATACTACAAGATGGGCTTCATGGCCGGCTGGCCCGACGCCTTCTTCGACATGCTGCCCTTCCTCATCACTGCCCTCATCCTGGTCATCACCAGCATCCGGGGCAGCAAGGGCGCCCACATCCCCGCCAGCCTCGGCGTGAACTACTTCCGCGAGGAGCGGTAAAAAACCACAGGCAAAAGCGCCCGGACCCATGGGTCCCGGGCGCTTTTTTTCGGCATTGCAACCGCCGGTTGACAAAAGGGCAGGCAAAGGGGGTAGCTTCGCAACCGCCCTTTCTGCTATGATGGGGGAGAAACGAAAGGAGGCGCTGACCCATGAACACAGCACAGCGGCTGCAGCAGCTGCGAAAGGAAAAAGGCATGTCCCAGGAGGAACTGGCCGAGCGGCTGGGGGTCTCCCGGCAGGCGGTGTCCAAATGGGAGAGCGGCCAGAGCTCGCCGGACGTGGAAAAGATCGTGGCCGCCAGCGAATTGTTCGGCGTGACCACCGACTGGCTTTTGAAGGGCGTTCGCCCGGCGGAGGAGCCCGCGCCCGCAAGGCGAAAGCTGGCGGGCCGCATCCTCTTTGCGGCTTCGCCCGCCATGGTGGCCGCGGGGCTGATGCTGGCCGTGGCGGGGGAATGGGAGGGCAGCTCCTTTGTGAGCTGCGCCGGCCTCATCGTGCAGGTGGTCAGTGTGGCTCTCTATTTCATCGGCCGGACGCTCACCGGGGAGAAGGGCCCCTTCTGGGCCGCCTGGCTGGACGTGGCGTGTCTCACTTTCCTGCCGGTGCGCTTTCTCATGCGGCGGGGCATTTTTCTCGCTCTTGTCGCGGGGGTCCTGCCCTTCGAGGCGGCGAAGATCGTCCACAGCCTGCTCTATTGGCCGGTGTATCTGGCTCTGCTGGCGGCCGGCTTTTTCCTGCTGCGAAAACGAAAATAACAAAGGGGCGGCCCCGCAAAAGCGGGGCCGCCCTTCCTGTTTTCTCTCACAGAGGCAGCCGGATGAGCAGCATGTACACCGCTGTGCCTCCGAAAATGCTGAGCAGCGTGTTGCGCCGCCACAGGTGCAGCGCCGCCGTCACCGCCAGCGCCCCCAGCTGAAAGGCGGCCTCCATGCCGCCGGCGGCGGGCAGGCCCTTCAGGCAGTAGACCACCAGAATGGCGATGATGGCCCCGGGCAGCACCCCGCCCAGATACCGCACCGCACCGGGCATGGCCCGTTTGCCGCCGAACACCGCGAAGGGCAGCGCCCGGGTGAACAGGGTCACCCCGGCGGCGATGAGCAGCACCCACAAGGGATACAGTTCCATTTCACGCCGCCTCCTTTTCTCTGTTCAGCACCGGCCGCGCCAACAGCAGCACCGCCACCGTGGTGCAGAGCGCGGGCAGCAGGAAGTTGTCCGGCCCCAGGGCCAGCAGGAACGCCGCCCCGCAGCCAAGACCCAGCAGGGCGGGCAGGTGACTCTTCGCCCCCCGCCACTGCTCCAGAAAAATCACAAGGAACAAAGCCGTCATGGAAAAGTCGATGCCGGTGAAGTCCAGCGGCAGGCCGCCGGCAAAGGTGCCCAGCAGGCTGCCCGCCACCCAGTAGAGCTGGTCCAGCAGGGCCACCAGGAACATGGCGCCGTTTTTGTCCACCCCGGCGGGCACCTCGTCCATGCCGCAGAGCACGGAATAGGTCTCGTCGGTCAGGGAGAAGATCATGTAGGGGCGCTTTTTGCCCATGGAGCGGAAGCGCTCGATGAAGGAAAGACCGTAGAACAGATGCCGCGCGTTGATGAACAGGCTCATCAGCGCCACGGTGGGCAGAGCCGTGGGCGCGGCCAGAAAGCCCGCCAGCACGAACTGCAGGCTGCCCGCGTAGACAAGGCCGCTGAAGGCCAGGGACCACAGCGCCCCGAACCCCGCCTGCCGCAGCAGGATGCCGAAGGCCGTGCCCAGAAACACATAGCCGAACAGCACCCCCAGCGACTGGCGGAAGGCAAACCGGGCGGTCTGCCGCCAGTTCGTCTCCATGAACAACACCTCACACAAAAAAGATAGCGCCCCTCACGCCGCCAGCATGCCCAGCGTGCCGGCGCACAAAAGCCCGAGGCCCAGCGCCGCCCGGCGGCCCAGCCGCTCGCCCAGCACCAGCCGGGAGAAGGCCACCGTCACCAGGATGCTCAGTTTGTCGATGGGGGCCACCGCGCTGGCGGGGCCCAGTTGCAGCGCCCGGAAGTAGCACAGCCAGGAGCCGCCGGTGGCAAGGCCGGAAAGGGCGATGAACCAGCCCTCCCGGCCGCTCATGGCCCGCAGGCCTTTGGTCTTGCCGGTGGCCAGCGCCACCGCCCAGGCCATGGCCAGCACCACCACGGTGCGCAGAGCGGTGGCCAGGGTGGAATCGGTGTGCTTCACGCCGCACTTGGCCAGCACCGAGGACAGCCCCGCGCACAGCGCCGAGCCGAACGCCCACAGCACCCACATGGGAAAAAGCCTCCTTTTCAGCGCCCGCGGAAGGGGGCGGCCATCCGGGCGAACCACCCGGCGGGCACCTCAAAGCCTACCAGAATGGCCAGTACCATGGCCGCCGCCAGCTTCACGGTCTCAAAGCCGGTGAGGCCGGCCCCGGCCAGGTCTCCCTCCACCAGGGCGTAGGCCGTCTGGTAGATGCCAAGCCCCGGCACCAGCGGAAAGATGCCGGAGATGAGGAAGATGGTCACCGGGCAGCGCAGCTGCACCGAGGAAAAACGGCTGATGAGCACCACCGCCAGGGTGGCGAAGAAGGTGGCCGTCAAAGCGCCCAGCGCCCCTTTCAGGGCGATGTACACCAGCCACCCGGCGGCCCCGGTGAGGCCGCAGCGGGGATAGTAGCGGGCGGGCACATGGAAGATGAGGGAAAAGGCCATGGTGCCCAGGCCCGCGAAAAACACTTCGGAACAAAAACGCCACACGGTCATGCCAGCACACCTCCCAGCCCGGCCCAGAGGGCCATCACGAGCCCCACGCCAAAGGCCATGCACACCACCACCAGAAACACGTCCAGCATGCGCACCGCGCCGGAGATATAGTCCTCGTCGGCGATGTCGCGGATGGCGTTGGTGAAGGCCACGCCCGGCAGCAGGGGCACCAGCGAGCCCACCGTGACCATGCTCAGCTGGCTGCCGAGGCCCAGGCGGGTGAGCAGGATGGCCACCGCGCACACCAGCGCGCCGCCGGTGATGTTTGCGGCGATTTTGGAAAGCCGGCCCCGCACCGCCACCAGCAGATAGAGATAGAGCACCAGCCCCGCAACAAAGGCGGCGGCCCCGTCCGCCAGGGTGCCGCCGAAGATGTAGCAGAAGGACCCCGCGCCCACGCCGCTGGCCAGCACCTGCTGCCAGCGGGGCCGCCGGGGCATGTCCTGTATCTCCAGAAGGCGGGCATGGGCCTCTTCAGGGGTGTGCATCCCCTGGGCGATCTCCCGGCTGAGCTGGTTCACCGCGTCCACCTTGTCCAGCCGGCTGCCGGAGAGGGGGATGTGCCGCACCTTGGCAAGGCAGTGCTGGCGGCCGTCGCTGGCGGTCATCATGATGCCGTTGCTCAGCACAAAGGGCTCGAATCCCTCGCAGCCGTAGGCCGCGGCGATGCGCTCCATCGTCTCGGTGACGCGGAAAATTTCCGCCCCGCTGGACACGAGGATCTCTCCCGCCAGCGCCACCGTTTCAAACACAAGTTCGCTCTGTTCGGCCCCCATGGCCCGACCTCCCTTTTCGGAAAGAGGATTTGCAAAGTCTGCATTTCTTCACTATAATAAAATAATCCGGGCCGGGATGCAAGAGGCGGCCCCATCCAAGGCAGAGAAAGGCGGCACGGCGCGTGATACGGTTCAACTATCCCTATTATCCCCTTCAGTGGTACAAAAACGGCAACCCCGTCTCCGGCAACGCGGGCCAGTTCAACTACAAGACCCTGCGCCAGGGGGACGAGCTGCGGGCCTGGTGGTGGCTGGGCCCCTGGTGCCTGGAAAAGACCGAGCATGTGGAGACTGCCGTCTTCCCCTTCGGGCAGGAGGGCATCGACGCGGCCAGAGCCTGGCTGGAAGAGGCTTTCAACGCCATCCCCCGGGACACCATCGAGGCGAAAAGCGCCTTTCTGGACTCGGAGCCCTGGACGCCCCCGGCCCCCGAGGAGGAAAAGGACGAGGACGCCCCGCCCTTCTGAACAGACAAAAATGCCTGCGGCAAAAACTGCCGCAGGCATTTTTTATACCGTTTTGATGCTGCGCCACTTGCCCGCCTTCCAGCGGATGATGAACAGCACGGCGCGCAGGTTCTCGTCCAGGGCGAAGGCCATCCAGATGCCCACCAGGCCCCAGCCCAGGTAGATGCCGAACAGCCAGGCGATGCCCACGCCCACGATCCACTGGCTCAGAATGCCCAGCGCCACCGGGAACTTCACGTCGCCCACCGCCTGCAGGTTGCGCACCAGCACGATGTTGAAGGCGCGGCCTATCTCCAGCACCACCTCCACCCACATGGTGCGGCAGCCCAGCGCGATGACCCGCTCGTCGGTGGTGAACAGGCTGAACAGCGGCCTTGCGAAGATGGCCAGCAGCAGGGCGATGCCCACCGTCACCGGGGCGAAAAGGCGCAGCACCCGCCAGTTCTCCCGGTCGGCCCGGTCAAAATCTCTTGCGCCGATGCAGTAGCCGATGATGATGCCCGCGGCCTGGCTCACCGCGTTCACCAGCATGTAGCACACCTGGGCGAACATGTTCATGTACATGCGGGCGGTCACCGCGTAGGTGCCGATGATGTTCACGAACACGAGGCTGGTGCTCTGGGAAAGGTTGTAGGAAAGGCCTTCGCCCCCGGCGGGCAGGCCGATGCTCAAAAGCCGGCGCAGCAGGTCGGTGGGGAAGGGCCGCAGCACCTTGGGGCTCAGGGTGGCCCCCTCCACGCTCTTGAAAAAGGCGAACAGCATCATCAGCATGCCCGCCGTGCGGCACAGGCTGGTGCTCAGCGCCGCGCCCGCCGCGCCCAGCCGGGGCAGGGGCCCCAGGCCGTAGATGAAGGCGGTGTTGCCCACGATGTTGATGAGGTTGATGACGCCGGTGGAGCACATGATGACCAGCATGTGGGCGTGGGCCCGCAGAAAGGCGCTGAAGGTGAGCATCAGTGCCTGACAGGGCAGGCTGAGCGCCGTGATGAGCAGGTAGCTGCGGGCCTCCGGCACCGCCTCGGGCGGCACCTGCATGATGGCGAACAGACCGTCCGCCCCCAGCAGCAGCCCCACGGTGATGACAAGGCTCAGCACCAGATTCAGCCCCGCGGCCAGGGTGTAGATCTGGCGCACCTTGCCCAGCTGCCGCGCCCCCAGATACTGGCTCAGCAGGATGGTGGCCGCCAGACTGATGACCGTGAAGGTCAAGATCAGCGTGTTCATGATCTGGTTGGCGTTGCCCACAGCGGCCACCGCCGTCTCGTTGTAGTGGCTGAGCATGATCTGGTCGATGTTGCCCACCAGCATCTGCAAAAGCAGTTCGATAAAGACCGGCCAGGTCATCTTCAGCAGCGAAAACTGCATCTCGCCCGTGGCGGTGCGTTCCATATCCGTTCCTCCTTTGGGGCGCGGCCCCGCCTGGATTTCCTCGCACATTATACACCCCGCCGCGCCCCTTTGATAGAGGAAAAAATCGACGACGTTTGCAAAATAGAAAATGAGGTTTTGTGCGATATGCGCAAAGCGGGCCGCCAAAGCCGCCCGGGCGCTCCGCCGCCCGGCGCATTGCCTTTTGGCCCGTTTTGTGGTACGCTGTTTCTGTTATCAAAACCGAAAGGGGGAGCGGGCGGATGAGCAGTTCCAAAAAGCGCTGGGCCTGTGCGGCGATCGCCGTGGGCCTGCTGGGCGTTTCGGCGACCTTCCTTCTGCGCTTTTCCTATTCCACCAGTTTCCTCTGGCCGGGCTACTGCGGCTACGACTCCGCCATCTTCCAGACCATCGGCAAATACTGGGCCCAAGGCTCGGTACCCTACCGGGACCTCTTTGACCACAAAGGCCCGCTCATCTTCTTCATCGACATGCTGGGCTACTGGCTCCACGGCCGGGCGGGCATCCTGGTGCCCCAGACGGTGAGCCTTGCCGCCACGCTCTTCTTCCTCTACAAGCTTGGCCGGGTGTATCTGCCCCGGCCGGGGGCGGTGCTGGCGGCGGGGGTGGCGCTGGTGTATCTGGCCCGCACCTTCGACGAGGGCAACATGACCGAGGAGTATGCCCTGCCCTTCCTCGCCGCCAGCCTGTGGCTGGCCGCGGGCTGGTGCGAGGGGCTGAAAAAGGACCCCGACGCGCCCCACCCCTGGCGGTACGCGGCGGTCTACGGCCTCTCCTTCGGGGCCATTTTGATGCTGCGGGTCACCAGCGCGGTGAGCATCTGCTGCTTTGTGCTGGTCATCACCCTTCACACCCTGTTTAAAAAGCAATGGGCGGCGCTGGCAAAAAACGCCGCCGCCTTCCTGGGCGGGTTTGCCGCCGTCACCGCGCCCTTCTGCGTCTACTTCGCTTTTTACGGCGCGCTGGGGCAGATGCTCTACGGCACCATCGGCTATAACCTGCTCTACGCCACCGAGTTTTCCCTCACCGATTACTACGGCGGCTCTCCCTGGGCCTCCGCCACCTTCCGGCGCACGGTGCTGGACTTCGGCGCGCCGGTGCTGCTGCTGGCGGTGCTGGCCCTTCTGTGCATCCTGCGCGCGCCCCGGCGGCCCCTGGGCTGGGCGGCGCTGCTCACCGCCGGGCTGAACATGTATCTGCTTTTCTCCAACCGGCCCTACCTGCACTACTTCATGATCGCCGCGCCGCTGGTGCCCCTGGCGCTGGGCATGGCGTGGAAGCTGTGGGCGGAGGACAAAGCCGCGGCAAAGCGGGCCGCCGGCTGGCTGGCGCTGGTGCTGGCGGGGGCGTATCTCATCAGCCTTGCGGCGCGGCTGCCCGGCTGGCAGCGGGACAGCTTCATGGCCCGCTATCCAAACGAAACAGCGGACTACAACAACATCGCCCGCAGCATGGCGGCGGTCATCCCCGCCGGCGAGCGGGATTCGGTGCTGGCCTGGGAGGTGGACGCCCAGTGGTATCTTGCCACCGACATCCGCCCCTGCCAGAACTACTTCATCCACCAGGAGTGGCAGAGCGCCGCCGACCCGGAGATGGCCGCCGAGCAGGCCGCCCGTCTGGAAGCGGACCCGCCGGCCTGGCTGGTGGTGGGCAATGTGACCAACGCCGACGTGGCCGACCTCATCGCCCGGGAGTACACCGCCGTGAGCGGCCGGGCGGAATTCTATGAGTTCTCCGGCTACACCCTCTACAGGCACAACGGCTGAAAACAAAAAAATCGGCCCGCCCCGTGTTTTCCACGGGGCGGGCCGTTCTTTGCTCAAAACTGTCAGCGCAGCACCAGCTGGCCGTTCTCCACGTCCACCGTCAGGGTGTCGCCGGCGTTGTGGGCGCCGCCGATGATCTGACGGGCGATGAGGGTCTCCACCTTGCTCTGGATGAACCGCTTCAGCGGCCGCGCGCCATAGACGGGGTCGTAGCCCGCGTCGATGATGAAGGCCTTGGCCGCATCGGTCACCGCGAGGCTCAGCTGCTTTTCGGCCAGACGCTGGCGCAGGTCGGCCAGCTGCAGCTCCACGATGCCGCCGATCTCCTCCCGGGTCAGGGGCTTGTAGAAGACGATCTCGTCCAGCCGGTTCAAGAACTCCGGCCGGAACTGGGTCTTGAGCAGGCCCTCCACCGCGGTGCGGGCCTCGGCGCTGATGGAGCCGTCCGGGCCGATGCCGTCCAGGATATACTGGCTGCCCAGGTTGCTGGTGAGGATGATAATGGTGTTCTTGAAGTCCACCACACGGCCCTGGCTGTCGGTGATGCGGCCGTCGTCCAGCACCTGCAAAAGGATGTTGAACACGTCGGGGTGGGCTTTCTCCACCTCGTCGAACAGCACCACGCTGTAAGGATGGCGGCGCACCGCCTCGGTCAGCTGGCCGCCCTCCTCATAGCCCACGTATCCCGGAGGGGCGCCGATGAGGCGGCTGACGCTGAACTTCTCCATATACTCGGTCATGTCGATGCGGATCATGTTCTTCTCGTCATCGAACAGGGCCTGGGCCAGGGCCTTGGCCAGCTCGGTCTTGCCCACGCCGGTGGGGCCCAGGAACAAAAAGCTGCCGATGGGGCGGTTCGGGTCCGCGATGCCGGCCCGGCTGCGCAGGATGGCCTCGGTGACCTTCTGAACGGCCTCGCCCTGGCCGATGACCCGCTTGTGCAGGATGTCCTCCAGGCCCAGCAGCTTCTCGCGCTCGCCCTCCACCAGCTTCTCCACGGGGATGCCGGTCCAGCGGGCCACGATGCGGGCAATTTCCTCGTCGGTGACCCGGTCGCGCAGCAGGTTATCCTGCTTTTCGCCCGCGGCCTCCGCCTTCTTCTCCTGCTCCGCCAGCTGTTTCTTCAGCTCCGGCAGCTTGCCGTACTTCAGCTCGGCGGCCTTGTTCAGGTCGTACTCCCGCTCGGCCTTCTCGATGGCCGCGTTGGTCTTTTCGATTTCCTCACGCAGGCTCTGCACGCTGCCGATGCTGGACTTCTCGTTGTCCCACTGGGCCTTCATGGCGCTGAACTTCGCGCGCATCTCGGCCAGTTCCTTTTGCAGCGCCGCCAGCCGCTGGGCGCTCAGCGCGTCGGTCTCCTTCTTCAGGGCGGCCTCCTCAATTTCATGCTGCATGATCTTGCGGCGCAGGTCGTCCAGTTCCGAGGGCATGGAGTCCATCTCGGTGCGGATCATGGCGAAGGCCTCGTCCACCAGGTCGATGGCCTTGTCCGGCAGGAAACGGTCGGTGATGTACCGGTTGGACAGGGTAGCCGCCGCGATGAGGGCGCTGTCCTGAATTTTCACGCCGTGGAACACCTCGTAGCGCTCCTTCAGGCCGCGCAGGATGGAGATGGTGTCCTCCACCGTGGGCTGGTCCACCTGCACCGGCTGGAACCGGCGCTCCAGGGCCGGGTCCTTCTCGATGTACTGGCGGTACTCGTCCAGGGTGGTGGCGCCGATGCAGTGCAGCTCGCCCCGGGCCAGCAGAGGCTTCAGCAGGTTGCCCGCGTCCATGGCGCCGTCGGATTTGCCCGCGCCCACGATGGTGTGAAGCTCATCGATGAACAGGATGATTTGTCCCTCGCTCTTCTTCACCTCGTTCAGAACGCTCTTGAGCCGTTCCTCAAACTCGCCCCGGTACTTTGCGCCCGCCACCAGCGCGCCCATGTCCAGACTGAAGATGGTGCGGTTTTTCAGGTTCTCCGGCACGTCGCCCCGCACGATGCGCTGGGCCAGGCCCTCCGCGATGGCGGTCTTGCCCACGCCGGCCTCGCCGATGAGGCAGGGGTTGTTCTTGCGCTTGCGGGACAGAATACGGATGACGTTCCGGATCTCGGTGTCACGGCCGATGACCGGGTCCAGCTTTTGCTGGCGGGCCAGCTCCACCAGATCCTGGCCGTACTTCTTCAGCGCGTCGTAGGTCTCCTCCGGGTGGTCGCTGGTCACCCGCTGGCTGCCCCGCACGGTGGCAAGCTGCTCCAGAAAGCGGTTCTTGTCGATGCCGAAGCTGCGCAGCACCTGCCGCACCGCCTCGTTGGGCTGTTCGATCAGCGCCAGGAACAGATGCTCCACGCTGACGTATTCGTCCTTCATGCTTTCGGCGGTGTGCTCGGCGGCGGTGAGCACCTTGTCGGTGGCCGCCGAGATATAGATTTTGTCCGGCTCACGGCCCGAGCCCGTCACATGGGGCAGAGCCGCCACCTTCTGGGCGGCAGCCGCGGCAAAGTTGCCCGGCTCCACGCCCAGCTTCATCAGCAGCTGCGGGATGAGCCCGTCCTGCTGGCTGGCAGTCGCGGCCAGAAGGTGCTCAGGCTCCAGCGCCTGGTTCTGGTACTCGATGGCCAGCTGCTGGGCGCTTTGCAGCGCCTCCAGCGTTTTTTGCGTATATTTGTTTGTATTCATACAGTCCGTCCCCCCTTGAGAAAGCGGTCCAACTTGGAAAGATTCTTAGTTTTAGCACTCTCGTGCTTCGACTGCTAATATTGTATTCCTGCCCCTGGGGATTGTCAAGTGTTTTCACAAAAAATTTATAAACGGGCCGGGCGCGTTGCCAGCCGGGCGAAAAATGTGGTATCATCCCCATATAGTATGGTATTTAAAGAAGAGGGCCATGCGCCGCGGCCGCCAAAGCTTTTGGGGGCCGCCCGCCGCGCCCTTTGGGAGGTCATATAAATATGAAAGCACACATCGCCGCTCTGCCGCCTGCCGCCGCGCTCGCCTGGAAGGTGCCGCAAGGCAGCGGGCTGGAAAAAGTCTGCGCCGGGGCCGGGGTGCGCCTGCGCACCGTGGAAGAACAGGACCTGGGCCGCACGGTGGCCGACCTCTGCGGCCTGCCCGGGGCGGGGGAGGGCAGGGAGCCCCTTTCCCCGGCGGACCCCACCCCCGCGCTGGTGCTGTGGGGGCTGGACCGCAAGGCGCTGGACGCCTTTCTCGACGGGCTGAAGGCCGCGGGGGTGCGCATCCCCCTCAAGGCGGTGGTCACCGACACCAACCGCGCCTGGACCTTTGCCGCCCTGCTGGAAGAACTGCACGCCGAGCACCGGGCGGTGCAAAAGAATGACAAATAAGAAAAAATTCGCAGGATTGGAACCATTCTGTCATCTTTTACCCACCAATTGACATTGACAAACATATGTCACACAGGTATAATAGGGTTGCTGCCCGTAAAAGGGCAAAATGGATGTATATGTTCGTTTTTGAGAGGAGTAAGACAACATGAAAAAAGTTTTGGCTTTGGTCATGGTCCTGGCTCTGGCTCTGAGCTTCACCGCTTGCGGCGGCTCTGCCAAGAAGGTCAAGACCGGTATCGCCATCGTCTCCAGCCTGAGCGGCACCAACGCTTCCGCTGATGAGACCGGTCTGGCTCAGGTGGACAGCACCGTCGCCGCCGTGACCGTTGACGAGGACGGCAAGATCGTTTCCTGCAAGATCGACGTGGCTCAGAACAAGGTGCCCGTGAACGCTGACGGCAGCTTCGACACCTCCCTGACCTTCAAGTCCAAGCAGGAGCTGGGCACTGACTACGGCATGACCCCTGCCAGCCCCATCGGCAAGGAGTGGAACGAGCAGGCTGACGCCTTCGCTGCTTACGTTGTGGGCAAGACCGCTGCTGAGGTCGAGGCCATCGGCGTGACCGGCGAGCACAACGCCCCCGACGTGGCCGACCTGGCTGCTTCCTGCACCATGAACGTGGTGGACATCAAGGCCGCCATCGTGGAGGCCTGCAACAACGCTCAGGATCTGGGCGCTTCCGCCGAGGATACCCTGGGCCTGGGCCTGTCCACCGAGATGAGCTCTTCCAAGCTGCCCACCGCTGACGAGGCTGGTCTGGTCCAGACCGACACCACCTACGCCGCTGTCACCTACGACAAGGACGGCAAGGTCACCAGCACCCTGCTGAACTGCACCCAGGCCAAGTTCGACGTCACCACCGACGGCACCGTGACCCCGAAGAGCGAGACCATCGTTCCCAAGATGGAGCAGGGCGACGACTACGGCATGCGCGCTGCCAGCCCCATCGGCAAGGAGTGGAACGAGCAGGCCAACGCCTTCGCTGCTTACCTGACCGGCAAGACCGCCGCTGAGGTCAGCGCTATCGGCGTGACCGGCGAGCACAGCGCTCCCGACGTGGCCGACCTGGCTGCTTCCTGCACCATGAACGTGGTGGCCTTCATCGACGCGGTTGGCCGCGCCATGGCCTGATCGAAGGCAGCTGCCTGAGAACAGATAGAACCCCGGGGCTGGGCCGCAAGGCCCGGCCCCTTTTTTCCATCCGGCGGCGGAAAGCCGCCCTTTGAAAAAGGAGAAGCCATGGGCAAACGTGTTGTGAGTTTTGTGCTGAGCCTTGCGGTGTGCGCCGGGCTGCTGAGCGGCTGCGGCGGCGGGGGAGCGTCCTCCTCCGCGCCCCAGGACCCGGAACTGGCCGGGTACGAGCGCTACACCGTGAGCTGGTTCGACGTGTTCGACACCGTCACCACCGTCATCGGCTACGCCGAGAGCCAGGAGGAATGGGACCGCCAGATGGAGGCCCTCCACGCCGACCTTGTGGAGTATCACCAGCTGTATGACATCTACTATTCCTACTCCGGCGTGACCAACCTGCGGGACGTGAACGCCCAGGCGGGCCAGGGCCCTGTGACGGTGGACGCGCGCATCATGGGCCTTCTGACCGAGGCCAAAAGCATGCACGAGACCACCGGCGGCAAGATGAACGTGGCCTTCGGCACGGTGCTCAAGATCTGGCACAACTACCGGGAGGCCGCGCTGGACGACCCCGCCCAGGCCGCCGTTCCCTCCATGGAGGAGCTGGAGGCCGCCGCCCAGCACTGCGACATCAACGACCTCATCCTGGACGAGGAGGCCTCCACCGTCTATTTTGCCGACCCGGAGATGCAGCTGGACGTGGGCAGCGTGGGCAAGGGCTACGCCGCAGAGATGGTGGCCCGGGCCGCCGAGGAGCGGGGCCTCAAGAGCGCCCTCATCAGCGTGGGCGGCAACCTGCGCAGCATCGGCCACAAGCCCGATTATTCCCGCTGGACCGGCGGCATCCAGAACCCCTGGACCACCACCGCCGACATCGTGCCCACCGAGTCGGGCGGGTATGTGGCCGTGGTGGAGGTGGAGGACATGTCCCTGGTCACCAGCGGCAACTACCAGCGCTACTATGAGCTGGACGGCGTGCGCTACCACCACCTCATCGACCCGGACACCCTGATGCCCGCGAACTACTATTCGGCGGTGAGCGTGCTCGCCCCGGACTCCGGCCTTGCCGACTGCCTGTCCACCGGCCTTTACTGCATGCCGCTGGAAGAGGGGCAGGCCCTGGTGGAGAGCCTGGAGAACGTGGAGGCCATGTGGATGATGAACGAGGAGGACGAAGTGGTCTACTCCAGCGGCTTTGAAGCCCATCTGAAACAGGCTTCCTGAATCTTTTCCCATCAACAAAGAAAGGCCCCCGGCCGCGCGTTCAGCGCGGCCGGGGGCCTTTTTGCATTGTATGAGCGCCGGGGCGGTTCACTCCACGGTGGAGAGCAGGATGCGGTCGTTCTCCATGGCGCGGCCGGCGTTTTGGCTGAAGGCGGCCAGCAGGTCGTCCACCGTCATCTTCGCCCGCTCCTCGCCCTTCACGTCCAGCACGATGCGGCCGTCGTCCATCATCAGGGTGCGGTTGCCCAGTTCCAGGGCGCTGTGCATGTTGTGGGTGATCATCAGGCAGGTGAGCTTCCGCTCCGCCACGATGGAGGTGGTCAGCGCCAGCACCTTTTCGGCGGTGGCCGGGTCCAGGGCGGCGGTGTGCTCGTCCAGCAGCAGCAGCTTCGGGGTCACCAGCGTGGCCATCAGAAGGGTCAGCGCCTGCCGCTGGCCGCCGCTGAGCAGCCCCACCGGCTGCTTCATCCGGTCCTCCAGGCCCAGGCCCAGCTGGGCCAGCCGCTCCCGGAACAGCGCGCGCTCCTTGGCGGAGATGCGGGAAAAGCCCGACCCCACCTTGGCCGCCCGCAGATAGGCCAGCGCCAGATTCTCCTCGATGGTCATGTGGGGGGCAGTGCCCCGCAGGGGGTCCTGGAACAGCCGGCCGATCTCGCGGCTGCGGCGGTGCTCCTTTTCAAAGGTGATGTCCCGCCCGTCCAGCAGGATGCGGCCGGTGTCGGTGAAGAAGTTGCCGGCGATGGCGTTGAACAGGGTGGACTTGCCCGCGCCGTTGGAGCCCACGATGGCGGCAAAGTCCCCCGCGTCCAGATGCAGGTCGATGCCCTGCAGGGCCTTTTTCTCGTTCAGGGTGCCGGGGTTGAAGGTCTTGGTGATGCCAGTGAGGGTGAGCATTTCAGCGCACCTCCTTTTCTTTGGCCGCCAGCTTGCGCCGGGTCAGCTTGACCCAGGCGGTGAGGGCGGGCCAGCTGATGGCCACCGCCACGATGACGGCGCTGATGAGCTTGAGGTTGGAGGGGTTGGCGCTGGTGCGCAGGGCGAACACCATCAGCACCCGGTAGACGATGGAGCCGATGACCGCGGCGGCCACCCCGCGCCACACGCCGCCCCGGCGGGTGAACATCTCGCCGATGATGAGGCTGGCCAGACCGATGACCACCACGCCGGTGCCCAGGCTCATGCTGCTGGACATCTGGTACTGGGCCAGAACGCCGCCGGAGAGGGCGGTGCAGCCGTTGGCGATGCACAGACCCACCGTGATGGTGAAGGCCGGGTCGATGGAGGAGGCGGAGACCATGTCCCGGTTGTCGCCGGTGGCCCGGATGGACAGGCCGATCTGGGTCTTGAGGAAGAGGGCCATGGCCGCGGCGGCGGCGATGGTGATGGCGGCGCAGACGATGAGCTTGCTCCACTCGCTGCCCAGCAGGGCCGCCGCCCGGGTGAACACCGTGTCCGCCTTGAGCAGGGGCAGGTCCGCCCGGTTGCCCATGGTCCACAGGTTGATGGTGTAAAGCCCGGTCATGGTGATGATGCCCGCCAGGATGGCCTGCACCTTCATGCGGGTGTGCAGGAAAGCGGTGACGAAGCCCGCCGCGCATCCGGCGAAGAAGGCCAGCACGAGGCCCAGCACCGGCTTGCCCGCGGCGGAAAACACGGCGGAAACGGCGCTGCCCAGCACAAAGGTGCCGTCGGTGGTCAGGTCTGCGATGTCCAGCACCCGGTAGGAGAGATACAGCGCCAGCGCCACCAGCGCGTAGATGAAGCCCTGCTCCACCGCGCTCTCCAAAAGCATTGCGGTCATGAAAAACGCTCCTTTAAGCAAAAATAGAAAACGCCGGCAAACAGGCGGACCCGCCCCCCCGCACGCCGCGCATCCGGTGCCGGGGGCGCTGGAGGGCGGAGCCCGCTGCGTTTCCGGTCACTCCACGGCGATGTAGCCTTCGCCGGTCAGGTCAAAAATTTCCGGGTCGATGCCAAGAGCCGCGGCGGTGGTGGTGTTCACGGTGGTGATGCCGTCGTTCAGCACCTGCACCGGGGTGGCGGCGGGGTCGGCCCCGTTCAGCACGTCCACCGCCATCTGGGCGGTCAGCTCGCCCAGCTTGGTGTAGTTCACGCCGGTGGTGGCAAGGCCGCCGTCCCGCACAAGGCTGTCCGCCGCGGTGTACACCGGCACCCCCGCCTCGATGGCGGTGGTGGCCAGCACGGCCATGCCGTCGGCCACGGTGTTGTCGATGGGCACGAAGATGGCCTCGGCACCCTGCGCCAGCAGGTTCTGGGCGGCCATCTGCACCTCGCCGGCGTTCGTCACGGTGCTCTCCACCGCGGTGATGCCCTTTTCTTCCAGAACGGGTTTCATGTTCTCGATGGTGGTCACGCTGTTGGTCTCGCCCAGGTTATAAATGAGGCCCAGGGTCTTGAGGTCCGGGTCGGCCGCCAGGGCCAGGTCCAGAATTTTGTTGGTGTCGATGTAGTCGCTGGTGCCGGTCATGTTCTGGCCGGGAGCGTCCATGCTGTCCGCCAGCTGAGCGCCCACAGGGTCGGTCACCGCGCTGTAGACCAGGGGGATGTCGGTGCCCTGCACCGCGGCGGCCGCGGCGGTGGCGGCGGGGGTGGCGATGGGGATGATGAGGTCCACGCCCTCGGAGACGAACAGCTTGCAGATGTCGTTCAGGGTGGCGGTGTCCGCCTGGCCGTTCTGCACCTCGAACTCGATGGCCGGGCCGCCGGCGGCGACACTGGCCTCGGAGAGGGCGGTCAGCTCGCTTTGGATGGCGGTGCAAATTTCGTCCAGGCTGGAGTGGCTGGTGTACTGCACGATGCCCACCTTGAAGCTCTCGCCGTCGGCACTGCCGGAGGCGGAAGCGCCGGTGGAGGCGGTGGAAGCGGGCGCGGAGCCGCAGGCGGCCAGCGACAGGGCCAGGGCGGCGGCGGTGACGGCGGCGAAAAGGCGATTCTTTTTCATGGTATGTACCTCGTTTCTTTCTTGCTCAAAGGTCGGATGGCGGTCAGCTGAAAGGTCGCCATCGGCGCCATCGTGTGGAGAAACGGTTGCGGGGTCTGAGTTTGGCCATGTCCGGCGCCTCCCTTCGAAAAAGAAATAAAAAAAGACCTGTCCTTGCATTGCTACAAGGACAGGTCTTTGGAAAAACCTGCGGTGCCACCTTGTTTGCCCGGCTTTTGAAAGCGGGCCTCTCGTGAGGGCGCCAACACGCCCTGCGCCCTGTAACGGGAGCCTCCCGGCGCAGCTACTGAGGGCCTTGCCCCGTTCACCTTGCTCTCGGCGGTCCATTTGTCTGCCCCGCTTTCCGCCCGTTTCCAGCATCCGGGCTCTCTGGTAGGCGCGCTGTGCAGTTTTATCTCCGCCTCATTGATTTACTGTCATTAAACCACAGCCCGAGGCATTTGTCAAGCACAAATTTTTTACCAGATTAAAGCGGCAAAGCAGCGGGCGGGGATGGCGGAAGAAAAAGACCTTTTCGCCCCTCGCGCGGCAGGGGAAATGCCGCCGGCAGGCGGGGGACGGCCGGCAGGGGCCGCGCGCCGGGGAAGGCCCACGAAAAAAAGCGGGCCTGCCTGTCTCTGCGCCGCGCTTCGCGGGCCGGGCAAAGGGCCAAAGCGGCGGGCGGCAAAAACACAGGGCCGCGCCCCGAAAAGGCGGGGCCGCCCCGCGCGCTCACCGCGCCGCCAGATAGGCCGCCGGGCCGCTCTCGTAAAGGTCGCCGCCGGCGGCATCCAGCACCACGGTGAGAGGCATGTCCTCCACCACCAGCCGCCGCACCGCCTCGCAGCCCAGGTCCGGCCAGGCGATGACCTCCAATTCCTTCACGCAGGCGGCCATCAGCGCGCCCGCGCCGCCCAGGGCCGCCAGATACACACCGCCCTCTTTTTGCAGGGCTTCCTTCACGGCCTTGTCCCGGGCGCCCTTGCCGATCATCACCCGCTGGCCCAGCGCGATGAGCCGGGGGGAGTAGGGGTCCATCCGCCCGCTGGTGGTGGGGCCCGCCGAACCGATGACCCGGCCGGGCTGTTCCGGCGTGGGGCCCACGTAGTAGACCGCGCTGCCCTCCAGGGGGAAGGGGAGCGGCTCGCCCTTGTCCAAACATTCCATCATCCGCTTGTGGGCCGCGTCCCGGGCGGTGTACACAACGCCGGAAAGAAGCACCGTGTCTCCCGCACGCAGGGCGGCCAGCGCCTCGCGGGTGCAGGGAGTGGTCAGTCTGTGTTCCATCTTCGCACCCTCCCTCTCACAATTCCGCGCTGGCCCGCCGGGTGGCGTGGCAGCTCACGTTCACCGCCACCGGCAACCCCGCCACATGGGTGGGGGCGGTCTCGATGGCAAGGCCCAGGGCGGTGGTCTTTCCGCCAAAGCCCTGGGGCCCGATGCCCAGTTCGTTCACCGCCGCCAGCAGCTTTTTCTCCAAAGCGGCGTAGTATCCGTCCGGGTTGGGTCTGTCCAGCGGGCGCAGCAGCGCCTGCTTTGCCAGCAGAGCCACCCCGTCGAAGCTGCCGCCGATGCCAACGCCCAGCACCATGGGCGGGCAGGGGTTCGGGCCCGCCAGCCGCACCGTTTCCAGCACGAAGCGCTCCACCCCTTCCACCCCGTCGGCAGGGCGCAGCATGGCAAGGCGGCTCATGTTCTCGCTGCCGAAGCCCTTGGGGGCCACCGTCAGCCGCAGCTTGTCGCCGGGCACAAGGCGCAGGTGCAAAGCGGCGGGGGTGTTGTCGCCGGTGTTGACCCGGCGCAGGGGGTCGCCCACGATGCTCTTGCGCAGGTACCCCTCGCCGTAGCCCCGGCGCACCCCCTCGTTCACCGCGGCCTCAAAATCGCCGTCGATGTGCACCTCCTGCCCCACTTCCGCGAACACCACGGCCATGCCGGTGTCCTGGCAGATGGGCAGGGCGCAGGTGCTTGCCATCTCCAGATTCTTTTCCAGAAGGCCCAGGGTGTGCTTTGCCAGGGGCCAGGGCTCGGCGGCCCGGGCGGCGGCCAGGGCGGCTTCCACGTCCGCGGGCAGGTGGGCGTTGGCCTCGATGCACAGGGCAGCCACCGCTTCGGTGACGGCCGCGGCTTTGATCTCTCTCACAGCCGGGCCACCCCGCTTTCCCGGGCGGCGGCGGCCACTGCCTCGGCCACGGCCGGGGCCACCCGGTCGTCAAAGGCGCCGGGGATGATATAGTCCTCGTTCAGCTCGTCGCCGCTGATGAGGCCGGCGATGGCCTTCGCCGCCGCCACCTTCATCGCGTCGTTGATGCACTTCGCCCGCACCGACAGCGCCCCCTTGAACACGCCGGGGAAGGCCAGCACGTTGTTGATCTGGTTGGGGTAGTCGCTGCGGCCGGTGCCCATCACCCGCACGCCGGCGGCCTTCGCCTCGTCGGGCAGAATTTCCGGGTTGGGGTTGGCCATGGCGAACACCACCACGTCTTTGGCCATGGAGGCGGCCATCTCTTTCTTCAGTGCGCCGGGCACCGACACGCCGATGAACACGTCCGCGTCCTTCACCGCCTCGGCCAGCCCGCCGGTGAGATGGCGGGGGTTGGTGACGGTGGCAAGCCAGGCCTTGTGGTCGGCCAGACCCGCCGGCCGGCCCTCATACAGGATGCCGTGCTCGTCCACGGCGGTCACGTCCGCCGCGCCCGCCGCCAGCAGCATCTTGATGATGGCGGTGCCCGCCGCGCCGGGGCCGTTCAGCACGATGCGCACCTCTTCCAGCCGCTTGTCCACCAGTTTGAGGGCGTTCAGCAGCGCCGCCGTCACCACGATGGCGGTGCCGTGCTGGTCGTCGTGGAAGACGGGGATGTCCAGCTTTTCCTGCAAAATGCGCTCGATCTCAAAGCACTCGGGGCTGCGGATGTCCTCCAGGTTCACGCCGCCGAAGCCGGGGGCGATGAGCTCCACCGCCCGCACCACCTCGGCGGGGTCCTTGGTGTCCAGGCAGATGGGGAAGGCGTCCACCCCGGCGAAGGCCTTGAACAGCAGCGCCTTGCCCTCCATCACCGGCAGGCCCGCCTTGGGGCCGATGTCCCCCAGGCCCAGCACCGCCGTGCCGTTGGTCACCACCGCCACCATGCTGCCCTTGCAGGTGTAGTCATACACCGCGTCCGGGTCCCTGGCGATGGCGCGGCAGGGCTCCGCCACGCCGGGGGTGTAGGCCAGGGAAAGGTCGTCCCGGTTCTTCACCGGCACCTTGCCCACCACTTCCAGCTTGCCTTTGTGCGCTTTGTGCAGCGCCAGCGATTCCTTGTTGTAATCCATCCTGTGCCCCTCTTTCCTTTTGTTCACGGCCCGGCGGGCCGGTTTTTGCCGTCAGATGTTGCGCTCCATCTCATCGGTGGGCTCGTAGCTCACCTTCCAGTCAAGCCAGGAGCCCAGCGTGCCGCAGCCGGTGCAGCGGTTACCGATGTACACCCACTTCACACTGCCGTTTTCCCGGCGGGCAAAGCCCACCCGCAGGTTGTACTCCCTGCAGCTTTTGCACACCGGGCACTTGCGCAGCCGCAGCCGCGCGTGCGCCCGGTAGTCCTCGCCGTCCAGCAATATTTTTTTCGCGCCGCACGCCGTGCACTCCACCTGGATGACCCCTTCGTCCCGGTCCAGCCGCAGCAGGAACCCGTCGCCCCCGCAGGCGCGGCACACCACCGGCTTTATGTCCAGCGTTTCGTTCGGCACATACAGCCGCAGCCACTCGTCGATGTCCGCGGCGCAGTCTCCCGTCCAGTACTTTTTGCTTGTGTCGATCATGGCTTTGCCTCCGGGCGTTTTTCGGCTCACGTTCAAATTTTATTATACTGCATTTGCCCCTGCAATCCAAACGAAAACAGGTATAAAACAAAGCACAATTTACAAATAGTAGAAAATAGAATACGAAATTATGAATTTTTTGGCTCAAAGCCCTCGACGGTTTGACTTTGCGTGCTATAATAAAAACCGACACTGCGCGGCCAAAAGGCCGCCATATTACAGGAGGGAATACCACCTTGAAGAGCAAGATGATCCGCCTGGGCGCTGCCGCCCTGGCGCTTACCATGACCGCCGCGCTGGCGGGCTGCGGTTCCACTGGCAACTCCGCCTCCACTTCCGGCTCTGCCGCGTCCGAGGACGTGCCCGAGATGGTGGAGATCGACTACAGCAAATACATCGACGAGAACGGCTTCTGGAAGGACATCCACGCGCTGGACTACGTCACCCTGCCCGAGTACAAGGGCGTGGAGATCCCCGCCGAGGAGATCGAGCCCACCGAGGAGGAGATCGAGAGCAACCGCCAGAGCCTGCTGAGCCAGTGGGCCTACTACGATGAGGTCACCGACCGCGCCGTGGAAGACGGCGACACCGTGAACATCGACTATGTGGGCAGCGTGGACGGCGTGGAGTTCACCGGCGGCAACACGGGTGGCGCCGGCACCACCGTGACCATCGGCGTGACCAGCTACATCGACGATTTCCTGGAGCAGCTGATCGGCCACAAGCCCGGCGAGACCTTTGACGTGAACGTCACCTTCCCCGACGACTACAACGACTCCACCGACGCCGACGGCAACACCGTGGTGCTGGCCGGCAAGGACGCGGTGTTCACCACCACCATCAACTACATCCAGGGCGACGAGCTGCTCTACCCTGAGATGGACGACGCCTTCGTGGCCGAGAACCTGCAGTCCACCTACGGCTGGACCACCGCCGCCGAGGCGAACGAGGGCATCACCAACGCCATCCGCAACTCCAAGAAATACAACTACATGCTGGACTACCTGGAGGAGAACGCCGAGATCACCGAAGTGCCCGAAGCCATCTCCGAGTACATGCGTGAGGCTCAACTGGCGGCCATCAACAATCAGGCGGCCAGCTACGGCATCTCTGTGGACACCCTGATGATGCTTTCCGGCTACGGCAGCGAGGAGGATTACCTGGCCCTGCTGGAGGAGCAGCTGCCCGAGGCGGCCAAGTTCAGCCTGCTGCGTCAGGCCATTGCCGAGCAGGAAGGCATGACCGTGACCGAGGAGGACATCCAGGAGCAGCTGGGCGACAGCTACGACAGCTACGTGGAGACCTACGGCCTGAACTACATCAAGCAGGACATGCTCATCGGCATGGTGGACCAGCTCCTGCTGGACGAGAACTGAGCGTTGAACGCGCAAAGCGCCGGGGCGGCAAAAGCCGTCCCGGCGCTTTTTTCTCTTTTCAGCCCAGCGTTTCCAGGGTGGTGCCGGGGTAGTAGTGGGCCAGAATTTCAGCGCAGGTGCTGCCGGTGAGGGCCATGGCGCTGGCGCCGTACTGGCTCAGGCCCACCCCGTGGCCGTAGCCTTTTGTGGTCACCGAGAACACCCCGTCGGCGTACTGGATGTCAAAGCAGGCGCTGCGCAGCCCCAGGGCTGTGCGCAGGTCGGTGCCCCGCACGAACACCCCCGCGCACTGGATCTCGGCCACATACCCGGCGGCGGTGCGGCTGGCCTCGCCGAACCAGCTCTCCGGCTTGCCCTGCTCCGGCTCGGCCCCCGGCACCCCCAGCACGATGGCGTCGTACATCTGCTGGGTGGTGTAGGTCACCGTCTGCTCGTAGCCCTCGGCGGTCAGGTCCAGGGTGGAGTCCACCCCGGCAAGATAGGGCAGCGCCTCGTTCCACACGTTCTCGCTGGCCTCGGTCTGCCCGTTGCTGATGGCGTGGTAGCAGGCGGCGGCGGGCGCACCCTCAAAGGTGAGCACCTGATGCAGGATGGGGGTAAACAGGCTCTCCAGCCGGGCCCAGTTTTCCTCAAAAGCCTCGCCCCAGTAGCTTTGCAGCACCTCGCGGGTCATGTAGCCCTGCCGCCGGGCCGGGTCGGCGGAGAACCACGCCCCCTCCAGCTTGTCCGCCGAGGCGTGGTCCCGCTGGTAGAGGGCGTAGCTGTGGCTGGCGACGGCCTGGGCTTTCAGCGCCTCGTCCGGCCAGGTGACGGGCATCTCGCTGGCCGCCGCCCCGATGAGGTATTCCAGCAGCGGCACCTCCAGCACCTGCTGGCTGCCCGCGTCCCACAGGCGGATGACCTCGCTGTCGGCGGCGCTGCCCGCCGGCTGCTGCTCCTCCTGCCCGGAGGCGGCGGGCGCAAGGAACTGGGCGGCGGGGCTCTGGCCCTTTTCGCCGCCGGCCTCTTCGGCGGCGGGGGCGCTTTGGCCGCCGTCGGCCAGCACCGGCACCAGAAGGCTCACCAGCGGCAGGCAGTAGGTGAGCAGGGCGAACAGAGCGATGGGAAGCAGCGCGCGTTTCATAACGTCCTCCTTTTTTGCCGCCCTTGCAATTTAAGGGCAAAGCGTGTAATATGAAAAACATATATAAATAGGGATGAACGGCCGCGGGACGCGGCGCAAAAAAAGGGAAAGTATCAAACAGAGAAAGGGGAAAACGCCATGGCGGTGGAAAAGACCCGGCTCGCGCCGGAAACCATGAAATATCTATGCAGAGAGTATCTGGAAAATAACTACATCGACCCCGAGACCAGCGAGCGGCTGGGCGTCAAGCGGGGCCTGCGCAACCCCGACGGCACCGGCGTGCTGGCGGGGCTCACCAACGTCTGCGACGTTGTGGGTTACGACAAGACCGAGGACGGCACGGTGGTGCCCATCCCCGGCAAGCTCATCTACCGGGGCATCAACGTGGAGCAGCTGGCGGAGGAGGCCTATCAGAAGGACCGCTTTGTGTTCGAAGGGGTCATCTGGCTGCTGCTCTTCGGCACCCTGCCCACCTCGGCGGAACTGAAGGAGTTCGGCCAGATCCTGGACAGCCACCGCGCCCTGCCCGACGGCTTTGCCGAGGACATGATCATGAAGGCCCCCAGCCCCAACATCATGAACAAGCTGGCCCGTGGCGTGCTGGCCATGTACAGCTACGACGAGAACCCCGAGGACCTGAGCCTGGAGAATCTGCTGGAGCAGTCCATCAGCCTCATCGCCGGCCTGCCCACCATCATGGTGAACGCCTGGCAGATCAAGCGGCGCATCTACGACCACCAGAGCATGTTCTTCCACATGCCCATCCCCGGCCAGAGCACCGCCGAGCACATCCTGGCCACCTACCGGGCGGACCAGAAGTTCACCCACGAGGAGGCCAAGCTGCTGGATCTGTGCCTCATGCTCCACGCGGACCACGGCGGCGGCAACAACTCCGCTTTCACCTGCCGGGTGCTGTCCTCTTCGGGCACCGACACCTACTCCGCCATCGCGGCGGCCATCGGCAGCCTGAAAGGCCCCAAGCACGGCGGCGCGAACCTCAAGGTGATGGAGCAGCTGGAGCACATCCGCGCCGGAGTGGAGAACCACACCGACGAGGACGAGGTGCGGGAGTTTTTGCGCAAGATCATCCGCCGCCAGGAGGGCGACGGCAGCGGCCTGATCTACGGCATGGGCCACGCGGTCTACACCCTCAGCGACCCCCGTGCCATCATCCTGCGCCAGCACGCCAAAGACCTGGCCTTTGAAAAGGGCTTCGAGGACGAGTTTAACCTGCTGTGCCTGGTGGAAAAGCTGGGCCCGCAGGTGTTCGCCGAGGAGAAGGGCAACAAGACCGTGTGCGCCAACGTGGACCTTTACAGCGGCCTGATCTACAAGATGCTGGGCATCGAGCCGGACCTGTACACCCCGCTGTTCGCCATCAGCCGCATCCCCGGCTGGTGCGCCCACCGCATCGAAGAAGTGATGTTCGCCAACCGCATCATCCGCCCGGCCTACAAGTATCTGGGCGTGCGGCAGAAATACAAGACCCTTGAGGAACGCTGATGAAACGCTTTGCTGCCTTTTTGCTTTTGCTGGTGTCGGCCCTGGCGGGCGCTGCCCGCTGGCTGGACGTGGTGAATTACACCGACCTTGACACCGGCTTCGTCACCTGGGGCCCCACCTGGGCGCGCTACGCCATCGCGGGGGGCATCCTTGTGCTGCTGGCACTGGGCGCGCTGCTGGCGCCCCGCCGCCCCGCCGCCCTCTGCGGCCAGAGCACGGCCCAGGGCGTGATGTGCTTTCTGACCGGGTTCGGCTTTGCCGCCCTGGGCGGCACCAAGCTGGCCGGCTGGGCGGGCCTGGACGCCTTCGGCAAGGCGGGGGCGGTGCTGTATCTGGTCAGCGCCGTCTGGATGCTCTTGCTGGGCCGCAGCCGGTTCACCCCCGAGTTTGAAGCCCCCACCCGCAGCGCGCTGATGGGCGTGGCGGGCACCCTCTCGCTCTATCTGCTCACCATCAGCCGCTTCGGCCTTGCCCCCACCGGCATGGCCCGGGTGGACGCTAACTTCGCCGCCCTGGCGGCGCTGGCGGCGCTGCTGTTCACCGCCGCCCAGGCCAAGGTGGCCTATGTGCCCGGCGGGCGCAGCGGCGGCTGGGTGTTCTTCACCGGCAGCGCGGCGTTTCTGCTGTGCACCTGCCTGGCCTTTCCCGGCGCGCTGGCCCGCTTCATGGTGGGCGCCAACAGCGCCGCGGACCTGGCAGAGGCCGGCGCCCTGGCCCTGGTGGGCCTTTGCGGCGCGGCGTATGCCTTCGGCTCTGTGGGCGAGGCCGCCCCGGAATCCAGCCGGTCCGAGGAAAATGTAAAATGTTTGTAAAGAGCGGGCGGCGCGATTGACGCGCCGCCCGCTTCGGTCTATAATTAAAATGTTGAAAAGGGAGTAGTGTAGGCGGCTTTTTCTGGCCGCCCTGCCGCACCGCCAACAAGCCGGCCCCTCGGGCCTGGCGGCGCGGGCCCTGTGTTTTGTGGTCACAAGACTTTTCAGCAGCCGTTTTGCTGTGGCTGCCGGGGGGTCTTTTCTTTTTGCCCGGCCGCCGTTCAAAGGCGGCCGGGCATTTTGCGTGCCCATAAAAAACCACGGGAGGCAGAAAAGATGAAAAACTGGTACGAAAAAACCGCGCAGCAGACCCTGGACGAACTCTCCGTTTCCGCGCAGGGCCTGTCCGCCGAAGAGGCGGCCCGCCGGCTGGAAAAGCACGGCGAGAACAAACTCACCGAGGGCAAGAAAAAGAGCGCTTTGCAGGTGTTTGCCGAGCAGTTCAAGGACCTGCTGGTCATCATCCTGGTGGTGGCGGCCCTCATCTCCCTGGCCAGCGGCCAGAGCGAGAGCACCCTGGTCATCTTCGCGGTGCTGCTGCTCAACGCGGTGCTGGGCACTGTGCAGTACCTCAAGGCGGAAAAAAGCCTTGAAAGCCTGAAGGCCATGTCCGCCCCCACCGCCAAGGTGCTGCGGGGCGGCGAGACGGTGGCCCTGCCCTCGGCCCAGGTGGTGCCCGGCGACGTGGTGCTGCTGGAGGCCGGCGATATGGTGGTGGCCGACGGCCGGCTTTTGAACAGCTGGTCGCTGAAGATCAACGAGAGCAGCCTCACCGGCGAGAGCGAGCCGGTGGAAAAGGTCGACGGCGCGCTGGAAGGGGAGAACATCCCTCTGGGCGACCGCAAAAACATGGCCTATTCCGGGTCTCTCGTCACCTACGGCCGGGGCCTGATGGTGGTCACCGAGACCGGCATGGACACCGAGATCGGCCACATCGCCGCCCTGATGAACCGCACCCAGCAGCGCAAGACCCCCCTGCAGCAGAGCCTGGACGCCTTCAGCGGCAAGCTGGCGGCGGTCATCATGGCCATCTGCGGCGTGGTGTTCCTGCTCTCCGTCTTCCGCAGCGGCATGCCGGTGCTGGACTCCCTGATGTTCGCCGTGGCCCTGGCGGTGGCCGCCATCCCCGAGGCCCTCAGCTCCATCGTCACCATCGTGCTGGCCATGGGCACCCAGAAGATGGCCCGGCAGAACGCCGTCATCAAGGACCTGAAGGCCGTGGAGAGCCTGGGCGCGGTGTCGGTCATCTGCTCCGACAAGACCGGCACCCTCACCCAGAACCGCATGCAGGTGCAGAAGGCCTGGGTGGCCGGCGAAGAGCTGGAAGCGGCGGACATGACCGCGGCCGACCCGGCCCAGACCCTGCTGGGGGAGATGGGCCTGCTGGCCAGCGACGCCACCATGAGCGAGGAGGGCGCGGTGGGCGACCCCACCGAGATCGCCCTGGTGCAGCTGGGCCGCGGCATGGGCATGAACGAGCACGCGCTGCGCAGCGAGTGCCCCCGCCTGGGCGAGCTGGCCTTTGACTCCGACCGCAAGCTGATGAGCACCCTCCACCGGGTGGACGGCGAGCGCACCCTGTACACCAAGGGCGCCATGGACGAACTGCTGGCCCGCTCGGCGCGCATCCTCACCCCGGACGGCGAGCGTCCCCTCACCGAGGAGGACAAAGCCCTGCTGGTGGGCGTGAACGAGAGCTGGTCCCGCCAGGGGCTGCGGGTGCTGGGCTTCGCCCGCCGGCGGCTGGACGAGAGCGAGCCTCTGACCATGGACAGCGAGCGGGACTTCACCTTCGTGGGTCTTGTGGCTATGGTGGACCCGCCTCGCCCCGAATCCATCCAGGCGGTGGCGGACGCCCGCCGCGCCGGTATCCGCACCATCATGATCACCGGCGACCACAAGGTCACCGCCAGCGCCATCGCCGCCCAGATCGGTATCATGCAGCCGGGGGACCAGGCGCTGGACGGCGCGACGCTGCAAAGCATGACCGACGAGCAGCTGGACGAGGTGCTGCCCAAGGTGTCGGTCTACGCCCGCGTCTCGCCGGAGCACAAGATCCGCATCGTGGAGGCCTGGCAGCGCCGGGGCAGCATCGTGTCCATGACCGGCGACGGCGTGAACGACGCGCCGGCCCTCAAGCGGGCGGACATCGGCGTGGCCATGGGCATCACCGGCACCGAGGTCAGCAAGGACGCCGCCTCCATGATCCTCACCGACGACAACTTCGCCACCATCGTGCGTGCGGTGGTGAACGGCCGCGGCGTCTACGCCAACATCAAAAACGCCATCCAGTTCCTGCTTTCCGGCAACACGGCGGGCATCCTGTGCGTGCTGTGGGCCTCGCTGGCGGGGCTGCCGGTGCCCTTCCAGGCGGTGCACCTGCTGTTCATCAACCTGCTCACCGACAGCCTGCCCGCCATCGCCATCGGCATGGAGCCCGCGGGCGACGACCTGCTGGACCAGCCGCCCCGCGACCCCAAGCAGCCTCTGCTGGACAAGGGCCTGCTGGGCGCCATCGGCGCCCAGGGCGCGCTCATCGGCGCTGCCACCATGACCGCCTTCTACCTGGGCCTTTCCGCCGGCGGCGCGGCGCTGGCCAGCACCATGGCCTTCGCCACCCTAACCCTGGCCCGCCTGTTCCACGGCTTCAACTGCCGCGGCCGGGCCTCCATCTTCAAGCTGGGCTTTGCCGGCAACTGGTACAGCCTGGGCGCCTTCGTGCTGGGCGTGGTGCTGCTGGCCGCGGTGCTCTTCGTGCCGGGCCTTTCCAGCCTCTTCGCCGTCAGCGCCCTCTCCGCCGCGCAGCTGGGCCAGATCGCCCTGCTGGCCGTGGCCCCCACCGTGGTCATCCAGATCTATAAGCTCATCAAGCGCTGAGTGCGCAGAAAGGCCCCCGCCGGGAACTTCCCGGCGGGGGCCTTTTGTATGTTTATGTAAGGCTGTCGCTGCGCTCGCCCCGCAGGTTCTCGCCCATCTTCTCCTTCACGGCAGAGGCGTCCAGCCCCTTGCTGAACAGGTAGTAGAGCTTGGCAACGGCGGCCTCGGTGGTCATGTCGCCGCCGCTCACCGCGCCCGCCGCTGTCAGCGCCGCGCTGGCGGCGTATTCGCCCAGCAGCACGCCGCCCTCAAAGCACTGGCTGCACACCGTGAGCACCGCGCCGTTCTGCCACGCCTTCTGGATGAGGGGCGGCAGCGCGCCCTGCTCGTCGGGGATGTTGCCCGCGCCGAAGGTCTCCAGCACGATGCCCCGCAGCCGCCGGGTCATGATGGGCTCGAACAGGTCGAACTGGATGCCCGGGAACACCTTCAGCACCCCGATGGGCACATTGTCGAAGGGGGCCAGCGCCGCCGGGCCCTGGGGCGCGGGGCGGCGCAAGGCCGCCGCGTCGTAGCGGATGTTCACCCCCGCCAGCGCCAGCGGCGGATAGTTGGGGCTGAAAAAGGCCTGCAGACCGTCCGCCGAGCGCTTCACCGCCCGGCAGCCCCGCAGCAGCTTGCCGCCGAAATAAAGGCACACTTCGGCGGCCCGGCCCTGGGCCGCGATGAGCAGGCTGGTGATGAGGTTCTCCCGCCCGTCGCTGCGCAGGCGGCACAGGGGGATCTGGCTGCCGGTGAGCACCACCGGCTTTTGCAGGTTTTCCAGCATGAAGCTCAGCGCCCCGGCGGTGTAGGCCATGGTGTCGGTGCCGTGCAGCACCACAAAGCCGTCGTAGCCGTCGTAGCGCTCAAAAATGGCCCGCCCGATGGCGTTCCATTCGCCCACGGCGATGTTGGAGGAGTCCAGAAGGGGGTCCATCTCCACCAGGTCCCAGGCGGGGGCCTCGGGGCCGGTCAGCTCCGGCATGGCCGCCAGCAGCGGCCCCAGATACCCCGGCCGGGGCGCGTAGCCCCTGGGGGTGGGCACCATGCCGATGGTGCCGCCGGTGTAGAGGATGCAAATGCGCTTTTCCATGTCCTGCCTCCCGAAAAATCCTGCACATCCATTATAATATAGCCGCTTTCGCGGGTCAATCGGGCAGCACGCACCGGGGCGACAGCTGCACATACACCGGGCTGTACCGGTCGGCCAGCAGGGCGGCGGCGTGGGGCGGGCGGGGCAGCCTTGCCACCGGGCACAGCGGCAGCGACAGCGCCGCCGCCACCCCCTTGCCCGGGCGGCTCTCCAGCGTGAAGGCCCCGCCGTAGCGGGCCGCGAAGGCGGCGGCCAGGGGCAGCCCCAGCCCAAGCCCCGGCAGGCTGCCCGCCCCGGCAAAGGGGGTCAGGGCCAGCCGCTGGCGGTGGGGCGGGATGCCCGGCCCCCAGTCCCGCAAAAGCAGCACCGCCCGGCTGCCCTGGCGCAGGCAGCGCACGCTCACCGCCGGCTTTGCCCCGCCATAAAGCAGGCTGTTGCACAGAAGATTCAAAAGCACCGCCCCGAAGGCCGGCTCGGCGGCGGCCACCGGCAGCGGCTGGCCGCAGGCGGAAAAACGCAGCAGGGAAGGGGGCATGGGGCACACCTCCCGGGCGGCCTCCACCAGCGCCCGGGCGCTGGCCGAAAGGTCCATCACCCGCGGCGGCAGCCCTGTGCCCGTCAGCTGGGCCCACATCTCCAGATTCTGCGCCGCCCGCAAAATGCGGTAGGCGGCGGCGCGCTGGGCCGCCCCCTCCGCCGCCAGCACCTCGGCGCACTCGGCGCGCAGCAGCGCCGCCGTGCGACGGGCGCACTCCCATCGCAGGTCCATGGCTGTCGTTCCCCCTTTGCCCGGTATTCTCCCCTTAGTGTGGCGGAGCGGGAGCGGTTCATGCGCGCTTTGTACCTTCCAAAGTTTTCTTTTGCATTTTTGTGTTAAATCATTCACAACTACTTGTGCTTTGAAAAAAATTGCGATACAATAAGACCAGCCGTGAGATGTTCCGCCCACAAGGGCGTGACGCGAATCATAAGGAGGATTTTACAATGGCAGTGAAAGTTGCAATCAATGGTTTCGGCCGCATCGGCCGTCTGGCCTTCCGTCAGATGTTTGGCGCGGAGGGCTACGAAGTGGTGGCCATCAACGATCTGACCAGCCCCGAGATGCTGGCCCATCTGCTGAAGTACGATACCGCCCAGGGCCGTTACAACGGTCACACTGTGGTGGCCGGTGAGGACTCCATCACCGTGGACGGCAAGAAGATCACCATCTACAAGAACCCCAACCCCGCCGAGCTGCCCTGGGGCGAGCTGGGTGTGGACGTGGTGCTGGAGTGCACCGGTTTCTTCACCAAGAAGGACAAGGCCATGGCTCACATCGAAGCCGGCGCCAAGAAGGTCGTCATCTCTGCCCCCGCCGGCAACGACCTGAAGACCATCGTTTACAGCGTGAACGAGAACACCCTGACCGCCGATGACCAGATCATCAGCGCCGCTTCCTGCACCACCAACTGCCTGGCTCCCATGGCGAAGGTCCTGAACGACACCTATCCCATCCAGAGCGGCATCATGACCACCGTGCACGCCTACACCGGCGACCAGATGATCCTGGACGGCCCCCATCGCAAGGGCGACCTGCGTCGTGCCCGTGCCGGCGCCGCCAACATCGTTCCCAACAGCACCGGCGCTGCCAAGGCCATCGGCCTGGTCATCCCCGAGCTGAACGGCAAGCTGATCGGCTCTGCCCAGCGCGTGCCTGTTCCCACCGGCTCCACCACCATCCTGGTGGCCGTCGTCAAGGGCAAGGACGTGACCAAGGAGAGCATCAACGCCGCCATGAAGGCCGCCGCTTCCGACAGCTACGGCTACAACGAGGATCCCATCGTGTCCAGCGACGTCATCGGCATGACCTACGGCAGCCTGTTCGACGCCACCCAGACCATGGTCACCAAGATCGACGACGACACCTATCAGGTGCAGGTCGTGTCCTGGTACGACAACGAGAACAGCTACACCAGCCAGATGGTCCGCACCATCAAGTACTTCGCTGAGTTGTAATCGCAAAGCAAACCAAAAGGGCCCCCGGCAAACGCCGGGGGCCCTTTTTTGCGAAGGAAGGCCGTGGCGCAACATGCGCCGCGGCCTTCCTCTCTGATGAAAAAATATTCAGGACTGGGTGCTCTCGCCGCTGCCGTCGCCCAGGCCCAGCAGGCCAGGGATGGCGCCCAGCGCAGCCAGGCCCACCAGCGTAAAGATGATGCGGCTGATGGTGCTGGCGGAACCGCCGAACAGCCAGCCCACCAGGTTGAAGCTGAACAGGCCGATGAGGCCCCAGTTCAGGCCGCCCAGGATGAGCAAAGCAACGCAAATTTTGTAAAACGTCCGCATGGGGTCGTCTCCTCCCTTCCTGGCAGTAGTCTGCCCGGGCGGGGAAGCGTTTATGCAAAAAGGGGAGGGGCGGGCGTTTTTTCACCCGCCCCTCCCGCTGCGTTCGGAAGGAAGAACCGGCTCACCGGGCCGCGCCCAGCGCCTTGATGTCGTCGTTGTCGGCAAAGGCCGCGGCGGCAAAGCCCTGGGCCTCCAGCTGGCCGAACTGCTTGCCCAGCTTCTTGGCCTGGGGCAGAACGGTCACGGTGTACTGGCTGCGCAGGTCGGCGGCCTTTTTCAGCACCTGGGCAAAGTCCGCGTCCGGCAGATAGAGCAGCGCCAGCCGGGCCTTCTCGGCGGGCACGGCAAAACCCTGTTCCGCCAGGATGGCGCAGATGCGCTCGAAGCCGATGGAAAAGCCCACCGCGGGCACCGTCTGGCCCAGGAACTTGCCTACCATGTTGTCGTAGCGGCCGCCGCCCGCCACCGCGCCGGCGAAGGCCGGGCAGGTGACCTCGAACACGATGCCGGTGTAGTAGCCCTGGCCGCGCACAAGGCTGGGGCAGTAGGCGATGGAGTACTTGCCGTCGGCCAAAGCCTCCACCGCGGCGATGACCCGTTTCAGGTCCGCCGCAAGGGCCGCGTCGTCGCACAGAGCGCTCACCGTGGCAAGGTCGGTGCGGCCCGCGGCCAAAAATTCGCCCAGCGCCGCCACCGCTTCGGCGGGGCAGCCCTTTTCGGTCAGCTCGGCGGTCACGCCCTCGGCGCCGATCTTGTCCAGCTTGTCAAAGGTGATGCACACGCTGTCCAGGCTGTCGGGGGCAAAGCCCATGCCGGTGAGCATCCCCCGCAGGATGCGCCGGTCGTTGATGTTCACGGTGAAGTCCTTGAAGCCGATGTCCAGAAGGGCCCGGGCGGTCACGTCGATCAGCTCGATCTCCGCGTTGGTGCTGCCGTCGCCCAGGATGTCGATGTCGCACTGCACGAACTCCCGCATGCGGCCCTTCTGCGGCCGCTCGGCCCGGAACACCCGGTCGGTCTGGATGACCTTGAAGGGGGTGGGCAGCTTGTCCCGGTTGGCGGCGTAGTAGCGGCTCAGGGGCAGCGTCAGGTCATAGCGCAGGCCCATGTCCGACAGGTCCTTCTCCTGCCCGGAAGCCAGCGCGGCGGCCAGCTTGTCGCCCCGCTTGAGCACCTTGAAGATGAGGTTCAGGTTGTCGCCGCCCTCGCTCTTGTCCAGATTCTCCATGTCCTCCAGCATGGGGGTGGAGATGCGCTGGAAACCGCTGGCCCGGTAGGTGGCCAGGATGCGCCCCTGCACATAGTCCCGCAGGCGCTGTTCGTCGGGCAGATAGTCCTTCATGCCCTTGAGCGGATTGATCTTCATGGCTGTTCCCCCTGTATATAGGTCTTTAACTTATATATCATAGCCTTCCCCGGCCGCATTTGTCAACCGGATGGGGCCATACTAACCCAAAGACAAAGGCAAAGGGGGAGAGCCGATGCAGGCCTTTTTGAAAAAACACCGCTGGACCATCCTTGCGGCGGGGGCCGCCATCCAGATATTGACCGGGGTGCCCGCCGCCTGGGGCGTGTTCCAGGGGCCGGTGCGGGCGGAATACGGCTTTGACGAGGGGGCGGCCAGCTTTGTGCTCAGCCTCACCATCGGGGCCTTCGGCCTCGGGTGCGTGCTGGGGGGCTTTTTGCAGGACAAAGCGGGCCCCCGCATCGCGGGCTTTGCGGGCACGGCGCTGCTGGCGGCGGGCTTTTTCGCCGTGGGCTTCGTGCCGGCGGGGCGGCCGGGCCTGTTCTATCTGGCCTTCTCGCTGCCGGTGGGGCTGGGCAGCGCCTTCCTCTACCCGGCGGTGATGGGCTGCGCCCAGAAGTGGTACGCCGAGAAAAAGGGCCTCGCCACCGGCGTCATCGGCGGGGCGGTGGGTCTCTCCGGCGCGGCGCTCACCCTCCTGGTACGCTTTTTGAGCGGGCGGTGGGGCATCCGGGTCTGCTTCTGGGTGCTGGGCGGCCTGATGCTGGCGGTGTGCGCGGCGGGCAGCGCCCTGCTGGAAAACCCCGAAAACGCCCCGGCCCCGGCGAAACGCGCCGGGCGGGACTTCACCCCCGTTCAGATGCTCAAAACCCGGCAGTACCGGCTTTTGTTCCTGGCCACCGCCCTGGCCAGCCCGGCGGTGCTGCTGTTCAGCCCCGTCATCGTGCAGCTGGGGCAGGAGCGGGGCCTCTCGGAGAGCGCCGCCCATCTGGCGGTGGCCGTCGGCTCCGTCGGCTCGGCGGCGGGGCGGCTGGCCATGCCGGCCTTCAGCGACCGCATCGGCCGCCGGGCGGCGGACCTCATTCTGTTCGCCGGCCTCTGCGGCCTGTCGGCGGCCTTCGCCTTCGCAGGGGGCTGGTGGGTCATCGCCGTCTACACCGCCCTCACCTTCTGCTATTCCGGCGAGGCGGCGGTGCTGCCCAGCCTGTGCACCGACCTGTTCGGCCTGGAGCACACCGGCGTGAATTACGGCTTCCTCGCCCTGGGCATGAGCGCGGGCAGCATCGGCTTCCCCCTGGCGGCCCGGGCGCTGGGCCTCGCCGCGGGCCGCCACTGGCTGGCGGCGGGGGCCGCTGCGGCGGGCTTTGCCTGCCTCGCGGCGCTGCGCCCCACAAGGGGAGACAAGCTGTGAAGCAGGGCCGCCTGCCGGCAGACCGACCGGTCGATCGATGTATAAAAACGTCTCTTTTTGGTGCACGATCATGGAATTGCATACAAAATATCGGATATTCCCTTGACATTTGCGGGGGAAGGGTGTTATTTTTATAACGGCTAAAGGGGGGCGGACCCTCTGGACCCGGGAACTGAATACCCGCTGCCATTCAGCCCGGCCGGCGCGAGCTGGTCCTGACTTGTGTGACAACATCGAAAAACCGCGTGAGGGAAAGCGCCGGGGCTTCGGTGTTTTTTTTGCGGGCAGGCGGTTTTGGCGGGGAGCCAAACCTGTGAAAAGGAGTCATTATCATGGAAAACACCCAAACGAAAGGCGGCCTGAACAAAAGTCTGAAACTGATTTTTGTTTACACCGTCGCCACCGGTTCCATCTTCACCTTCGTGAACTATTGGGATTCGGTCTTCTACGGCTACTGCGGCAGTGGCACCTTCCTGGCGTTCGGCCTGATGACCATCGCCATCCTTCCTGTCGCCCTGGTCTACAGTGAGCTGGCCTCTCTGTTCCACACCTCCGGCGGCGAACTGATCTACAACACCGTCGGCATCAACAAGCATGTTGGCTTCCTGGCTTCCTGGCTGATCATGGCCGCCTGGATCTCTGTTCCCCCGGCAGTTGTCATGGCCATCATGACCTGGGTGAACAAGACCTTCAACCTGGGCCTGGGCACCTGGCCCATGGTCGCCTGCGCCGCCGTGCTGCTGGTGCTCTACTTCCTGATGAGCATCCAGAACGTGCAGATCCTGGTCAAGGCTCAGGCTGTGATGCTGTTCTGCAACATCACCGTCACCATCCTGACCGGCTTCATCCTGCTGTTCAGCGGCCACTGGCACCTGTCCAACTTCGGCAACATCTTCAGCACCACTCTTGACTCCGTTTACGGCATCCCCGGCTGGGTCATCGGCATGGCTCTGCTGATCACCCCCTACTTCGGATTTGAGACCGTTCCCCAGATGGTTGAGGAAGGCGACTTCCCCATCAAGAACTCCAAGAAGGCCATCTGCGGCTCCATCCTCACCTGCGGCAGCATCTACGTGTTCTACTACTTCTGCGTGGCTGGCCTGGACGGCCTGCAGGATGTCTACACCAACTTCGCTCAGGACGGCTTTTTGACCATCTCCACCATGCAGAACGTGCTCGGCTGGACCTTCTGGCCCATCGTTGTTGGCCTGCTGTCCTGCCTGCTGGGCATGGGCGCCTCCCTGCTGGGCTTCTGGATGTCCACCGTTCGTATGCTCTACTCCATGGCCAACAAGAACTTCCTGCCCAAGGTGTTCGCGAAGGTCAACAAGAACCAGCAGCCCCTGCTGCCCAACGTGTTCCTGCTGGTGCTGAGCCTGGTGTTCATCGTTCTGCAGAACTCCTCTGACTTCATGAGCGCTTTCTTCAACCTGATGAGCTTCGGCTGCGCCTGCGCCTACGCTCTGACCATGATCAGCGCCGTGTGCATCCACCACAAGTACCCCAACTGGAAGAGCTCCAACGCCGTCAAGGGCGGCGACGCCTTCCGCATCCTGGCCATGCTGATCGCTGTGGCCATCGCCTTCTTCTGCACCCTGGGCCAGGGCATCGACTCCTGGATCTGCTTCGGCGTGTACCTGGGCGTGGGCGTTGTCATCTGGCTGTGGATGGTCTGCGTCAACTGGAAGAAGCACCCCGTGGAGATCGAAACTCCCGACGGCATCAAGACTTTCTAAGCTCCGCTTTTTGAACACAAGACAACGAGACGGAGTGATACATAATGCCTGAACAGAACAATGTGGAGACCCAGCCTACCGGCCTGAAGAAGAGCCTGCGCCTGATCTACGTTTACGCCATCGCTGCGGGCGCCATCTTCACCTTCATCGGCTACTGGGATACCATCTTCTACGAGTACTGCGGCGCGGGCACCTTCCTGGGCTTTGCGCTGATGACCCTTCTGATCCTGCCCATCGCCATGGTCTACTGTGAGCTGGCGCCCCTCTTCCCCAAGGCGGGCGGCGAGCTTATCTACAACACCGTGGGCATCAACAAGCATGTGGGCTTCTTCTCCTCGTGGCTGATCATGGCCGCCTGGATCGCGGTGCCGCCCTCGGCGGTCATGGCCATCGTGCAGTGGCTGTTCCATGTGCTGCACGTTCCCACCAGCTTTTTGCTGATCGAGGTGGTGGCCCTGGTCTCTCTGGTGGGCTACTGCATCCTGAGCCTGCAGAACGTGGAGATCGCCGGCAAGATCCAGCTGTACATGCTGATGTTCGCCATCGGCGGCTGCCTGGTCGCCACCGTCGCCTTCCTGTTCTCCGGCGTGTGGAGCTGGGACAACTTCCAGAACTTCTTCTACACCCAGGTGGAAGGCCACTTCGGCATCCCCGGCTGGATCATCGGCATGGCGCTGCTGATCACCCCCTTCTTCGGGTTTGAGACGGTGCCCCAGATGGTGGAGGAAGGCGACTTCCCCATCAAGGAATCCAACAAGGCCATCCTGGGCTCCATCGTCACCTGCGGCGTCATCTACGCGCTGTTCTTCTTCGGCCTGGGCGGCATGCCTGTGCAGCCCCTGGTGGAGGAAGGCGGCGCCGCGGTGGGCGGCTTCCTGGCGATCACCATGATGGAGCAGCTGGGCGGCGGCTGGGGCGTTTTCGCGGTGGTGTTCGGCGTGGCGGCCATCCTGTGCGCCATCGGCACCTGCCTGCTGGGCTTCTGGCTTTCCACTGTGCGGCTGCTGTACGCCATGGGCGAGAACAACTTCCTGCCCAAGGTGTTCACCAAGGTCAACCGCCACCAGCAGCCCATCCTGCCCAACATCCTGCTGCTGGCCATCTCGCTGGTGTTCCTGCTTCTGCAGAACGCCACCACCTTTATGAACGACTTCTTCAACCTGATGAGTTTCGGCTGCGCCTGCGCCTACGCGATCACCATGATCAGCGCCATGCGCATCCACAAGAACCACCCCGAGCTGGTGTCTCCCTACAAACTCAAGGGCGGCAGCTTCACCCGGGTGCTGGCGCTCATCATCTCCGTGGCCATCGCCTTCTTCTGCACCCTGGGCCAGAGCGCCGGCTCCTGGAAGAGCTTCGGCATCTACATCGGCATCGGCGCTTTGCTGTGGCTGTGGATGGTGCTGGTGAACTGGAAGAAGCACAAGGTCACCATCGAAACGGTGGCCGGCACCAAAGAATATTGATCCCATCGTAACCGGGCGGCTCTTGCAGCCGCATGGCTTATACAACAGAAAAGGAGAGACTTAAAATGGCTAAATTGGATGGTAAAGTTGCACTGATCACCGGCGCTGCCGTGGGTCTGGGCGAGGGTATCGCCACCGCTTATGCCAAGTACGGCGCCAAACTGATCATGGTGGACCTGGATCCCCGTGTGGAAGAGACCGCTGAGAAGCTGCGCAAGGAGTACGGCAGCGAGATCGTGACCGTTGTGGCCAACGTTGCTGACCGCGAGCAGATGGACGCCGCCGCCAAGAAAGGCGTTGACACCTTCGGCGAGATCAACGTTGCCTGCTGCAACGCCGGTGTCTGCCGCCTGGCTCCCTTCGAGGAGATGGACGACAAGACCCGCGATTTCCACATCGACGTGAACATCAAGGGCGTTTGGAACACCTGCAAGGCCGTTGTTCCTTACATGCTGAAGCAGGGCGGCGGCAACATCGTCATCGCCTCCTCCGTCACCGGTGACATCGTGGCCGACGCCGGCGAGGCCGCTTACGCCATGACCAAGGCTGCTCTGGTCGGTCTGACCAAGTGCCTGGCTGTGGAATATGCCTCCCGCAACATCCGCGTGAACTGCTCTCAGCTGGGCTATGCCCGCACCCCGATGGTCGAGAAGATGGCCATGGAGTCCAACCCCAACGATCCCGAGAGCGCCATCAACGACATCGCCGTGGGCGTGCCCATGAAGCGTCTGGCGAAGCCCATCGAGGTCGGCGAGCTGTTCGCCTTCCTGGGCAGCGACGAGTCCAGCTACCTGACTGGTTCTCAGATCGTCATCGACGGCGGCAGCACCCTGCCCGAGACCATGTCCATCGGCACCAACTAAGTTATCTTCTTCTAAACGGACATACACAAAAAGGCCGCCGGCAACAGCCGGCGGCCTTTTTGCATCCGTCGGGCTGGCCATCGCCGCCGGAAGGGTGTATACTGGAACGAGAAAAAAAGGGGGAGGAAGGATAAAAATGAAAGACTCATTCACCGTTGCGCTGATCGGCCTGGGCAACCGGGGCAAGGACGCCTATCTGCCGGAATTTCTGAAATACGGCGATAAGGTGCGCGTCACAGCCATCGCCGAGCCGGTGGACGAAAAGAGGAACGAGGTGGCAAAGCTGCTGGACCTTGCCCCGGAGCAGTGCTTCAGGACCGGGGAGGAGCTGCTGGCCGGGCCCCGGCTGGCGGATGCCGCGGTCATCGCCACCATGGACCGGCAGCACGTGCCCCAGGCCGTGCCCGCGCTGCAAAAGGGCTATGACCTGCTGCTGGAAAAGCCGGTCTCCCCCAGTCTGGAGGAGTGCGACCTGCTGGCCCGCGTCGCCCGCGAGACCGGCCGCCGGGTGGTAGTGTGCCACGTGCTGCGCTACACCGCCTTTTATAAAAAGGTAAAGGAACTGCTGGACGGCGGCGCCGTGGGGCAGGTGATGACCGTGCAGGCCATCGAGAACGTGGGCTACTGGCACCAGTCCCACAGCTTTGTGCGGGGCAACTGGCGCCGCACCGACGAGAGCAGCCCCATGCTGCTGCAAAAGTGCTGCCACGACCTGGACCTCTACCTCTGGCTGGCGGGCAAGAGCGCGAAGCGGGTGAGCTCCTTCGGCTCAAATTCCTTCTTCAACGCCGCCCATGCCCCGAAGGGCGCGGCGGCCCGGTGCCTGGACGGCTGCGCCGCCAAGGCGGACTGCCCCTTCGACGCGGAGAAAATCTACCTCACCAATGCCGCCACCGGCATCGACGCTGGCAACGACGGCTGGCCCTGCGAGGTGCTGGCCGCCCACCCCGCCCACGACTCGGTGCTGGATGCCATCCGCACCGGCCCCTACGGCCGCTGCGTGTTCGCCTGCGACAACGACGTGGTGGATCATCAGGTGGTGAACGTGGAGATGACCGACGGCAGTACCTTCGGCTTCACCATGACCGGCTTCACCGAGCACAACACCCGCTTTGCCCGCTTCCTTGGCACGGCGGGGGAGCTCTCCGCCGACCTTTTGAGCGGCGACATCACCCTCACGCCCTTCGGAAAGCCGGCGCAGGTGTTCCACATCGACGCGGCCGAGGGCCACAGCGGCGGCGACGCCGGCCTTGTGAAGGCCTTCGTGGAGCTGATGCTGGGGGGCGAGCCGGGCCCCGGCCTCACCAGCCTGGACGTCTCGCTGGAGAGCCACCGCATCGCCCTGGCCGCCGAAAAAAGCCGCCTTGCGGGCGGCGCGGCGGTGGAGCTGCAATAAAAAACAAAAAGGCGGCGGGCCGTTGGGCCCGCCGCTTTTTGTGCGTTTTCCGCGCGTTTTTTACTTCTCGCCGAACAGGTTGAAACGGAACAGCCGGCTCTCGTCTTCGGGGTCGGTGCACTCGAACTGGGCCGAGGCGATCTGGCCACCCTTGATCAGGCTGGTGAAGCCCAGCATCTGGCACAGCTTGCTCTTCAGGTTCAGGCGGTCGCCCTCGGGGGTGACCATGTAGACATCGCCCTTGCAGGAGGCCAGGACCTCGCTGAAAGCGCTCACGTCAAAATTGTTCACATTGATGCGATCCATAGTAAATGACCTCTCTTTCTTGTTTGTGGGGGGCCCGGGGCCCCGCGGCTTTTTGCCGCCATACTTTCCCGGAAAGCGGCGCTCCCGCCTGCTTTCCTCGCCCCATACTATATCACAGCCTTTGTGGAAATGCAACAATTAAATTCTAAAAATTTTGTAGAAATGACCAAACAAGTTGCACGATTGGCGGCCCACCCAAAAACCGCCGCGAACGGGGGGCAAAATTTGTGGCGCACGGCGGCAAAAGCCTGGCAAAACGCCTTGAAAAAGGGGCGTTTTTTGCCTATAATGGATACTGCGGAACATTGTGCAAACAATCACAATATAGCCTGCAGTACGAAGAGCAAAGGAGAGAACGAACATGACCTATTCGCATGAAGTAGAGCGTATGTGTCCTCTGACCAAAGGGCCCCATCACGGTCCCGCCCCCATCCCTGAGGAGGGCAACTGGGTCAAGGCCTACGAGATCAAGGACATTTCCGGTCTGACCCACGGCGTGGGCTGGTGCGCCCCCCAGCAGGGCACCTGCAAGCTGACCCTGAACGTGAAGCAGGGCGTCATTGAGGAGGCTCTGGTGGAGACCATCGGCTGCTCCGGCATGACCCACTCTGCCGCCATGGCCGGCGAGATCCTGCCCGGCAAGACCATCCTGGAGGCTCTGAACACCGACCTGGTGTGCGACGCCATCAACGTTGCCATGCGTGAGCTGTTCCTGCAGATCGTCTACGGCCGCAGCCAGACCGCTTTCAGCGAGGACGGCCTGCCCATCGGCGCCGGCCTGGAGGACCTGGGCAAGGGCCTGCGCAGCATGACCGGCACCATCTTCTCCACCAAGGCCAAGGGCGTTCGCTACCTGGAGCTCACCGAGGGCTATATCCTGAAGCTGGCTCTGGACGAGAACAACGAGGTCACCGGTTACCAGTTCGTGCGTCTGGGCAAGATGCTGGAGGCGATCCGCCACGGCGAGGACCCCAAGACCGCTTACGAGAAGAACATCGGCACCTACGGCCGGTTCGATGGCGCTGCGAAGTACATCGACCCGCGGGAAGAGTAAGAGGGGAGGAGTTACACAATGGCTACTTTTGAATCTATGGACCGCCGCATGCCCAAGATCGAGGCGTGTCTGAAGGCCAACGGCCTGGAGAGCCTGGACGCCTGCCGCGATATGCTGCTGGCCAAGGGCATCGACTGCGACGCCATCGTCAAGGGCGTGCAGCCCATCTGCTTTGAGAACGCCGTGTGGGCCTACACCCTGGGCACCGCCATCGCTGTGAAGCGCGGCCTGAAGAACGCCGCCGACTGCGCCGCCGCCATCGGCGAGGGCCTGGAGGCCTTCACCATCCCCGGCTCCGTGGCCGAGCAGCGCCAGGTGGGCCTGGGCCACGGCAACCTGGGCGCCATGCTGCTGCGCGATGAGACCAAGTGCTTCGCCTTCCTGGCCGGCCACGAGTCCTTCGCCGCCGCCGAGGGCGCCATCGGCATCGCCCGCACCGCCAACAAGGCCCGCAAGACCCCGCTGCGCGTCATCCTGAACGGCCTGGGCAAGGACGCTGCCTATATCATCAGCCGCATCAACGGCTTCACCTATGTGGAGACCGACTACGACTTCAAGACCGGCGAGCTGAAGGTCGTGCGCGAGAAGGCCTTCTCCGACGGCGAGCGCGCCGCCGTGAAGTGCTACGGCGCCAACGACGTGCTGGAGGGCGTTGCCATCATGAAGAAGGAGGCTGTTGAGGTCTCCATCACCGGCAACTCCACCAACCCCACCCGCTTCCAGCATCTGGTGGCCGGCACCTACAAGAAGTGGGCCATCGAGAACGGCAAGAAGTACTTCTCCGTCGCTTCCGGCGGCGGCACCGGCCGTACCCTGCATCCCGACAACGTGGCCGCCGGTCCTGCCAGCTACGGCCTGACCGACTCCATGGGCCGCATGCACGGCGACGCTCAGTTCGCCGGCTCCAGCTCCGTGCCCGCCCACGTGGAGATGATGGGCCTCATCGGCATGGGCAACAACCCCATGGTGGGCGCCACCGTGGCCTGCGCCGTGGCTGCCAGCCAGGTGTGAGCTTCGCGCTTCACCGCTGAATAACGGCAAAAGCCGGTATGACCTTCGGGTCATACCGGCTTTTTCTGTGCCCGCCTGGGTCATTCGGTGTGAATGACCTGCGCCGGGCAGTTTTCGGCGGCGTCGCGGGCGGCCTGCTCCATCGCGGGCACAGGCTGAACGGCCACCTTTGCCAGGCCGTCGGCGTCCATCTCGAAAACCGCCGGGCAGGTGGAGGCGCACAGGCCGCATCCGATGCAGCCGGGCTCGATCGAAACGTGCATGGTCCATCTCTCCTTGCTTTTTTTGCGGAGCCGGGCGGCCCCGCACCAAAAGTATGGGCGGCGGCCCCGCCTGCGATTCACCCGCCCTTTGTTTTGCCGCCGGATTGTGGTACAATAGAAAAAAGCGCCGAAAGGGGCGGTGTGCCGTGTACGAGATGGCCCAGATGCAGTTGACGGTGTATGACTTCGTGCAGCCCTTCGGAGGCGCGCTGGACGAGGACAACCGCTGGGTGCGCCTTGCCAAAAAGATCGACTGGCTGAAGCTGGAAAAGCAGTATGCCGTCCATTTCGGCAAGGGCGGTGCGGTGGCCCTGCCCCTGCGCATGGCCTTCGGCAGCCTGGTCATCCGGGCGGCGCTGGGCCTCTCCGACCGGCAGACGGTGGAACTCATCCGGGAGGACCCCTATCTGCAATACTTCATCGGCCTGCCCGCCTTCACCACCGAAGCGCCTTTCTCCGCCCGCAGCATGGCCGCCTTCCGACGGCGCATCCCCCAGAGCCAGGTGACGAAGGCTGTGCGGCTGTTCAAAAAGATCTCCCGCGAGTGACCTGTTGAAAGGCCGCCGCATATCCTGAGCAAAGGGGGCGAGCGCCATGCCGCCAGAAAAACATGTGTTCCGGGCCGGTGACGCGCCCTCCGGGGGCGAACTGCGCCAGCAGGGCGGCAAGACCGTCTTCCGCGCCGGAGGCGCAAAGGCGGAAAAGCGGGGCAAAAAGCCCGCCGCACCCGCCGCCTCTGCCGCGCCCCGGCAGGAGGCTCCCGCGCAGCAGGAAGTCCCCAAGCGGCAGGAAGCCCCGTCCCGGCCCGTGAAGCTGCGGCGGAACGCCGCGGCCCCGGCCCCGGCTCCTGCCGGTGAAAAGGCAGGCGGCGCGGGCCCGAAAGCTGCCCAGGCCCCGGCGGCATCCACCGGTGAAAAGACGGGCGGCACGGTTCCGAAAGCTGCCCCCCGCCCGGCCCCGGCTGCCGCCCCGAAAGCTGCCCAGGCCCCGGCGGCGCGGCTCCCGCACGCCCCTCATCGTGCTGGGCAGCTTGCTGGCGCTGCTGGTGGTGTGCCTTGCAGGCTGGGCGCTGGACGTGCCCGCCCGGCTGGAAGGGCTGACGCTGCCCGGCGGTCCGTCCTCTTCCGCTACTGTGAAGGAGGGGCAGGACTGGCCCGCCATGGTGGGCGACCGGATGGTGAGCGAAAAACCGGAAAAAGTGGTGAGCCTCTCGCCCATGATCACCGAGGCGCTGCTGAGCCTGCCGGGGCATGAGGCCCTCTGCGCCGTCACCGAATACTGCGACGCCCGCTCCACCGGCCTTGCCACCGTGGGCACGCCGCTGCTGCCCCGCACCGAGGACATCATCGCCCTCGCGCCGGACTACGTCCTCTGCCAGACCCCCCTCGCCGGCCCGGTGCAGACCGAGCTGGAGGAAGCGGGGGTGGAGGTCATCCAGATGGACACCCCGGCGGACCTTGCCGCCCTGCGGGAATTCTACGGCCAGCTGGGGGCGCTGCTGGGGGGCAACGAGACCGGCCGCGCTTTGGGCTATGGCGTGATCGACCGGCTGGAGAGCACCCTCGCCGCCTACGATGCCGCCCTGCCTGAAAAGGCCTCTGCTCTGCTGCTGCCGGACCTGACCGGCCTTGCCGCCACGGCGGACACCGCCGAGTGGACGCTGCTGGGGCAGGTGTTCCGCCATCCGCTGCCCGATGCCGCCGGCTGGCTGGCAGGGGCCGAGTGCCTCACCGATGAGGACGCCGGGAACGACCTGGACCAGATCCGCGCCGCCGACCCGGACGTGCTGCTGGTGGCCGACACCATCTCCCCCGAGGACCTCTCCGCCGCCCTGGGGGACCTGCGGGCGGTGCAAAACGGCGCGGTGGTCTATGTGGACATCCGCCTCACCGAGACCCTCTCGCCCCGGCTGGTGTTCGCCATCGCGGACGCCGCCGCCCTGGCCTATCCGGAGTTTGCGCCTGCCTCTTGACTTTTGTTCCGGGCGGGTGTAAGATAGAAACACAAACAAGAATGATTCCTACAAACTGCGACAAATTCACTGAATAAAATCGGAGGAAATGACCATGCAACTGAAAGGTTCCAAGACTGAAGCCAATCTGATGACCGCCTTTGCCGGCGAGAGCCAGGCTTACACCAAGTACGGCTACTATTCCTCCAAGGCCAAGAAGGAAGGCTACAACGAGCTGGCCGCCGTGTTCGCCGAGACCGCTGGCAACGAAAAAGAGCACGCCAAGATCTGGTTCAAGCTGCTGCACGACGGCATGCCCGACACCCTGACCAATCTGGCGGACGCCGCCGCCGGCGAGAACTACGAGTGGACCGACATGTACGCCGGTTTTGCCGCCACCGCCGAGGAAGAGGGCTTTGAGCGCATCGCCCAGCTGTTCCGCATGGTGGGCGCCATCGAGAAGGAGCACGAGCAGCGCTACCGCGAGGTGAAGAAGCTGCTGGAAGAGGGCCGTCTGTTCGCCCGCGAGACCGAGCAGGTGTGGATCTGCACCAACTGCGGCCACATCCACATCGGCACCCATGCCCCCGAGAAGTGCCCTGTGTGCGACCATCCCCAGGCCTACTTCGTGCTGCGCGCCGAGAACCACTGAGCAGCCCGATAAACCCGAGCCACGGCGGCCCCCGTTTTCCGACGGGGGCCGCTTTTTGCCCTTTTGCGGGGCGCGGCGGCAAAAAAAGTGCCTCTTTTCTTCAAAAAAGCGCCCCAAAATGGGGGTGGGGGGCCTTGCGGCGGCGGTGGGGCGCAGGGTATACTGTTGCATGTTCGAAAAAAACCGGGGCGCTGCCCCATGAAAAGAAACGGAGACCCCTCTTGATCCAACATGTTCTGCTTCACGCGCTGGAGGACAGCGCGAAAATGCTTCCCTTCCTCTTCGCCGCCTACCTGCTCATCGAGTTCATCGAGCGCCGCCAGGGCGAGCGCATCGAGCGGGCGCTGGCCGGCGGCGGGCGCTGGGGCTTTGCGGTGGGCGCGCTGCTGGGCTGTGCGCCCCAGTGCGGCTTTTCTGCCATGGCCGCCAACTTCTACGGCAGCCGGGTCATCAGCCTGGGCGCGCTGATGGCGGTGTTCATCGCCACCAGCGACGAGGCGGTGCCGCTGCTGCTGGCGGTGCCCGAGCGCTGGGGCGACCTGGCGGTGCTGCTGGCTTTCAAGGTGGTGCTGGGCGCCGCGGTGGGCGCGGCGCTGGACCTTGCGCTCCGGCGGCGGCTGCCCGCCTCCATGCGGGGCGGCTACACCGGCCACGCCGACGAGGTGGACTGCCACGAGCACCACGAGGAAAAGCAGAGCCTTGTGTGGGCTGCGGCGGTGCACACCGTGAACATCTTCCTGTGGGTGCTGGCCCTGAGCGTGGTCATCGGCCTTGTGATCGAGGGCGTGGGCGAGGAGAACTTCACCGGCTTCCTCACCGGGCTGGGTCTGGCCCAGCCCCTCTTCGCGGCGCTGCTGGGCCTTGTGCCCAACTGCGCCTCCAGCGTGCTGCTCACCCAGCTGTATCTCTCCGGGGCCATCGGCTTTTCGTCGGTGACGGCGGGCCTTTGCGCCAACGCGGGCGTGGGCCTGCTGGTGCTGTTCCGGGCAAACCCCAGCCTCAAGCAGAACCTGTTCATCACCGGCCTGCTCTGGGCGGTGGGCGCGGGCTGCGGCATGCTGCTGATGCTTCTGGGCTTTTGAATCAACAAAAAAGGCGGGGCGCGGCTCCGCCTTTTCCTGTTTTCGGCGGACGTAAAACTGCACAAAATTTGCACGATCAGCTTTTTGCGTTTTGGCGAATTGTGCGCCGCGCCCGGGCGCTGTATAATCAAGTCAAGAACAAGGATTTTGGGCGGATGCGCGCCCTTGAACGCGGAAAGGAGAACTTCCCATGATCATCAAAAACGGACAGGTCTTTAATTCCAACGGCCGGTTCATCCCCGCCGACGTGGAGCTGGCGGGCGACCGCATCGTGAAGGTGGCCCCCGCGGGCACCCTGCACGGCGACGAGGAGCTGGACGCCGCCGGCAAATATGTCACCCCCGGCTTTGTGGACATCCACATCCACGGCGCGGCCGGTTCCGACTTCTGCGACGGCATGGACGGCAGCGACAAATACGTGCGCGCCATGCAGAAGTATCTGGGCAGCCAGGGCGTGACCAGCTTCCTGGGCACCACCATGGCCTTCAGCGAGGAGATCCTGGACCGCATCTTTGATACCGCCCGGCCCATCTTCGGCCAGGAGGGCTACGGCGCGGTTCTGCGGGGCGTGAACATGGAAGGCCCCTTCTTCAACAAGGCCAAGAAGGGCGCCCAGGCCGAGGAGTACATCATCGACCCCGACTGGGAGATGTTCCAGCGCCTGTGGGAGCGCAGCGGCCACAACATCCGTCTGGTGGACGTGGCCCCCGAACTGCCCGGCGCGCTGGAGTTCGCCCAGAAGGCCAGCAAGCTGTGCACTGTGTCCATCGCCCACACCTGCGCCACCTATGAGGAGGCCACCGCGGCCTTCGCCAACGGCTTCACCCACACCACCCACCTGTTCAACGCCATGCCCGCCTTCACCCATCGTGCCCCCGGCGTGGTGGGCGCCGCCAGCGACTTTGCCGAGCACATCGAGATGATCTGCGACGGCATCCACCTGAATCCCTCGGTGGTGCGCGCGGTGTTCAACATGTTCGGGCCGGACCGGGTGTGCATCATCAGCGACGCCATGCAGGCCTGCGGCATGCCCAACGGCGAATACAGCCTGGGCGGCCAGAAGGTGTTCATGACTGACGGCCTGGCCACCCTGGCCGACGGCACCATCGCCGGCAGCGCCACCTGCCAGGCCGAGGGCTTCCGCCGCGCCGTGAAGTTCGGCGTGCCGCTGGAGAGCGCCCTCAAGGCCGCCACCATCAACCCGGCCAAGGCCGCCGGCCTCTACGACGAGGTGGGCAGCATCGCCGTGGGCAAGCGGGCGGACGTGCTGGTGCTGGGCGCCGACCTGCATCCCGAGCACATCTTCATCGGCGGCAAAGAGCTGTGAGGAGCAGAGCATGACCACCTTCCTGTGCTACGATAAATGCTCCACCTGCCAGAAGGCGCGAAAATGGCTGGACGAGCAGGGCGCGGCGTACACCGCCCGCCCCATCAAGGAGCAGAACCCCACCGCCGCCGAGCTGGAGGGCTGGCTGGCCCAAAGCGGCCTGCCGGTCAAGCGGTTCGTGAACACCAGCGGCCTGCTTTACAAGTCCATGGGCCTCAAGGACAAGCTGCCCGCCATGACTGACAGCGAGGTCTGCGCCTTGCTTGCCACCGACGGCATGCTGGTCAAGCGCCCGGTGCTCATCACCGACAAGGGCGTCTGCCCCGGCTTCAAGCCTGAGGAATGGGCAAAGCTGCTGTAAAAAAACAAAAAGACCGGGCCGCGCGAGACAATCGCGCGGCCCGGCTTTTTCGTTTTAAATTCAGAAGGGCAGAAGGGGCAGCAGCCGCTCCACCAGGAACACGGTGGCGCAGGCGCAGGCCGCCACCGTCACCAGCCCCTTGCCGGCCAGGGCCACCCCCAGCGCCACCACCAGCGCCGCCGCGGCGCTCACCGGGCTCTCAGTGGCCGAGAGGATGGCCGGGAAGGTCATGGCCGAAAGGCAGGCGTAGGGCACATAATATAAAAAGGATTGCAGCCGCCGGTTGCGTATCTTTTTCTGCAACAGGGTCAGGGGCAGCATGCGGATGAGGTAGGTCACGCCCGCCATCACCAGAAGATACCAGAACAGGCTCATCGTGCCGCCTCCTTTTCCTCATCGGCCTCGGGCGAAACGTCCATGGGGAACAGCCAGGCCCCCAGCGCGGCCGCCGCCAGCGTGCTGATGACGATGGCAAAGCCGCTGCCCACCGCCTCGGAGAGGGGCGTCCAGGCAAAAACGCAGCTCACGATGACCGCCGCGGCCACCACCGCCTGCACCGGCTTTGAATGGCGCATGGGCGGCACCACGATGGCGATGAACATGCTGTAAAGGGCGACCCCCAGGGCGCTGCGCACGGCGGGGGAGAGCACTGCGCCCGCCACCGCGCCCACCACGGTGCCCCCCGTCCAGCCCAGGATGGGCAGAGCGGCCAGACCGTACATGTAGGCGGGGGTCAGGGGAGCGGTGCGGCCCATGGCCACCGCGAAGATCTCGTCAGTGTTGGCAAAGGCCACCAGCATCCGCCGCCGGGTGGTGAATTCCGGGCCCAGGCGCTGGCTCAGCGAAAGGCTCATCAGAGCATAGCGCAGGTTGATGACCAGCTGGGTCAGGGCCAGCTCCACCAGCGAGCCGTGGGCCAGAATGACCGTCAGCCCGGCAAACTGCCCGGCGCTGGTCATGTTGGTCAGGCTGATGAGCCCCGCTACCAGCGGCGACAGCCCGCCGTTCACCGCCAGGATGCCGAACGTAAAGCTCACCGAAAAATATCCCACGCCAATGGCCAGTCCGTCCCGCAGGCCGGACGTGTATTCGCCTTTCATTCCTTCGCCTCCGCTCGATGATATGTCACCGGGCTTCATTATACTACCAATATCGCGGCAAAGCAACAAAAGCCGGCGGCGGTCAGGTTCGGCCTTGTGCCGGCGGGGCAAACTGTCTATAATAGGAATAAGGGCCGCCCTGCAAGCCGGCGGCCCCACCCCAAAAAGGAGACATATTTTCCATGCCTTACAAAGCGATCATTCTGGATGTGGACGGCACGCTGGTGGCCCACGGCGAACCCTCGGCCCGCCCGGCGGTGGCCGAGATGGTGCGCCGGGTGCAGGCCCTGGGCGTGAAGGTGGTCATCGCCACCGGCCGCACCTATTACGCCATGAACACCTCCATCCTGGGCGGCATCAAGCCGGACTACGCCGTCTGCGCCAACGGCGCCCAGGTGCTGGACGACGCGGGCCGCCTGCTGGCCAGCGGCGACTTCACCCCCGAGGAGATGTACGCCCTGGTGGACTACTTCGAGGACTTTGACTATCCGCTGGCCTTCGCCTTTTCCGACAGCTACTACGTCTATGTGGAGTTTGAGAAGATGCGGGAATTCTACAAGGCGGTCACCGGCCACAGCGAGTTCGTGCTGGACGGCGAGGACCAGGAGCGCCACCTGCAGGACATGCCCTTCGGGGCCTTCGGCATCCTGCCGCCCGAGGCGGTGGAGGGCTTCCAGGCCCGCTACGGCCATCTGGGGCTGCAGTTCGTGCCCTACCATCCCGGTTATTACGACATCAACCGCGCCGGCGTCAACAAGGCGGTGGGGGTGAAAAAGCTGATGGAGCTCACCGGCTGGAAAGCCGAAGAGCTTTTGAGCATGGGCGACAACGAGAACGACATCCCCCTGATGCAGCTGGTGGGCCGCTCTTACTGCATGGCCAACGGCACCGAGGCGGCCAAAGCTGCCGCCAGCGCCATTGCGCCGCCGGTCACTGAGGCGGGCGTGGCCGCCGCGCTGCAAAAGGAGTTCTTCCCCCATGAGCTTTGAGCCGGTGTTCGGCCCGGCCAGCCGGGCGCTCATCCTGGGCAGCTGGCCCAGCCCCGAGAGCTGGCGCCAGGGCTTTTACTACGGCCATCCCCGCAACCGGTTCTGGCCGCTGCTGGCGCGGCTGTGCGGTGCCGAAACGCCCCAAACGGTGGAGCAAAAGCGGGCGCTGATCCTGCAAAACGGCCTCGCCCTCTGGGACGTGCTGGAAAGTTGCACCGTCACCGGCGCGTCGGACGCATCCATCAAGGACCCGGTGCCGGTGGACCTGGCCGCCCTTTTGGAAAAAGCGCCTGTGGAGGCGGTGTTCTGCAACGGGGCAGCGGCCTTCCGCCTTTACGAAAAGATGCTGCGCCCGGTGAGCGGCATCGCCGCCGTGCGCCTGCCCAGCACCAGCCCCGCCAACGCCGCCTTCGGCATGGAAAAGCTGGCCGCCGCCTGGGGCGCGGCGCTGGGGCCCTGGCTTTCGTGTCCGCATTGATTTAGCTGCTTCACTATGGTAAAATAATCACAAACCGCGGGCGCACCCGTCCGCACAGGAGAAGCAAAGCATGAGCAAGATCATAGAGATAAAAAAGAAGCCCGCCGCCCCCTGGTACATCGCCGGGGCGGTGTGGGTGGTGGGGGCGCTGGCGCTGCCCATCTATGAGCTGTGGGCGCTGGGCCTCACCGCCGCCGTTTCGGTGGCTGCGCTGGCCGCGGCCTTCAAGCTCTGCCCGCCGGTCATCGTGAAAAAAGAGGTGCCCTGGCTCACCGGCCGGGAGGACGCGGACGAGATGCTCGGCCGCATCGACGCGGACCGCAAGCGCCTGCTGGAGCTGGACGAGCGCATCCCCGACGACGCCCTCAGCGCCGCCATCCGCCGCATGGCCGCCGCCTGCGCCGGCATCCTCGCCCAGCTGGAAAAGGACCCGGACAAGGCCTCCCAGGTGCGGCGCTTTGCCAACCACTATCTGCCGGACGCGGTGAAGATCCTCACCCTCTACGCGGAGATGGAGGAGACAGGCGTTTCCGGCGAGAACGCCGAGGAGGTGCGCAGGCAGGTGGAGGCGAACGCGGAGGTCATCGCCACCGCCTTCGAAAACCAGCTGGACAGCCTCTATTCCGCCGCGGCGCTGGACCTGGACGCCGACTTGGAAGTACTCAAAGGCATGCTGAAAGGGCAGGGCCTTGTGGAATAATTTTCAAAAGTGAAAGGAACGAACGACCATGGACGAAAACAATATGAGCCCCGAGCTGACCCTGGACGCCGTGCCCACCCTCACCCTTGACCCCGCCGCCGACGAGGCCGCTGCCGCGGCTGCCGCCGAGGAGGAGAAGAAGGTCGAGCCGGTGATGATCGAAGAGACCCGCCTTTCCCCCGAAGAGCAGAAGATGGTGGACGATTTTGCCGAAAAGATCGACGTGACCAACAGTCAGATGGTGCTGCAGTACGGCGCGGCCACCCAGAAGAAGATCGGCGATTTCAGCGAGACCGCCCTGGACAAGGTGCGCACCAAGGACCTGGGCGAGACCGGCGAGATGATCGCCAATCTGGTCACCGAGCTGAAGGGCTTCGACGCCCAGGAGGAGAGCAAGGGCATCTTCGGCTTCTTCAAGAAGGCCGGCAGCGGCATCGAGGCCATGAAAGCCAAGTACGCCAAGACCGAGGCCAACGTGGAGAAGATCGAGGCCGTGCTGGAGGGCCATCAGGTCCAGCTGCTCAAGGACGTGGCCATGCTGGACAAGATGTACCAGATGAACATACTCTACTTCAAGGAGCTCACCATGTACATCCTGGCGGGCAAGAAAAAGCTCAAGCAGGTGCGGGAGGGCGAGCTGCAGGCCGCCATGGACAAGGCCAAAGCCAGCGGCCTGCCCGAGGACGCCCAGGCCGCCCGCGACCTTGCCGACATGTGCGACCGCTTTGAGAAAAAACTCTATGACCTGGAGCTCACCCGCAACGTGTCCATCCAGATGGGCCCCCAGATCCGCCTCATCCAGAACAACGACACCATGATGGCGGAAAAGATCCAGACCAGCATCGTGAACACCATCCCCCTGTGGAAGAGCCAGATGGTGCTGACCCTGGGCCTTGCCCACAGCCAGCAGGCCATCGAGGCCCAGCGGGCGGTGAGCGACATGACCAACGAGCTGCTGAAAAAGAACGCCGCGGCCTTAAAGCAGGGCACCATCGACGCGGCCAAGGAGTCCGAGCGGGGCATCGTGGACATCGAGACCCTGCAGGCCACCAACAAGAGCCTCATCGAGACCCTGGACGAACTGAACAAGATCCAGTCGGAGGGCCGCGCCAAGCGCGCCGCCGCCGAGGTGGAGCTGGGCCGCATCGAGGGCGAACTGAAACAGAAACTGATGGAGCTGCATAACTGATGAAAGGTCCGTGTAAACTGGAACAGATCCTGCCCGCGCCCATGAAGAACAAGGTGGTGGCGGTGGCCGCCGCCTGCCTTCTGGCCGCCGGCTCGGTGTTTGGCATCGGCGGGGCAAAGCTGGCTTCCTACGCGAACAGCACCGCCGCCGCCTTTTCCGACGGGATGTATTCCATCGCCGCCGACCTGGACGCCCGCCTCAACTCGGCGGCCAATCTGGTCACGGTGGCCGAAAAGGTCAGCGGCGTGAGCGCCGGGGCCGTCGAGGCGGTGCGCATCGCCGTGGACGCGGTGAACGCCGCCCAGGGCCCCGCCGCCAAGGCCGCCGCCGACGCCGCGCTGGACAGCGCGGTGAACGCCCTCTACGACGAGGCCGTGGCTCTGGCGGACGCGAATCAGTACGACCTGCTCGCCGGGGAGTTGGCGGAGTTCAACGCCCGGGGCAACACCATCCGAAACAACGACTATAATTCCCGGGCGCAGGAGTTCAACGACACCCTGGCCGGCCAGCCCGCAAAGCTGATCGGGGCGCTCTGGGGCATCGAGGAGGCGGAGTATTACCGATGAAACAGTTTAAACGCGCCCTCGCCGGTCTGGTGCTGGCGGTGGCTCTGCTCACCGGCAGCGTCTTTGCGGCGATGCCCGCCGCCCCCGAGGGCAGCTGTGTGCTGGACGAGGCGAACGTGCTCAGCGAGCGCACCGAACAGGCGGTGAACGATTTGACCATCGCTCTGGACGAAGCCTGCGGGGCCCAGATGGCGGTGCTCACGGTGGATTTCACCGGCACCTCCTCCACCGCCGACTACGCCGTTGAGGCGCTGAACAGCTGGGGCGTGGGCGACAAGGACAAAAACAACGGCGTTCTTCTTCTGCTGGTGATCGGCGCCGAGGACTACTACTGCACCGTGGGCACCGGCCTGGAAAAGGACCTGCCGCCCCAGACGATCGACGACCTGCTCTGGAACAACCTGGAGGAGGGCTTTGCCAAGGGCGATTATGACGCGGGCGTCACCGCCTTCGCCAATGCCATGTACGACGAGCTGTGCGGCATCTACGGCGTGCAGCCGGACCAGAGCACCGGCGGCTCCGTGGCTCCCGTGCCGGAGCGGCCCTCCCTGCTGGCGCGCATCGGCGGCTACTTCACCATGATCGTCGTGCTGCTGGTGCTTATCGCGTTGGTGGTGCTGGGCAGCATCCTGCACCCGGTGCGCTATGTGCGTACCCGCTGGTTCGGCTACAGCTACCCGCCCATCCCGCCCCGGCGGCACTTCTACGGCGGCTGGTCCCGCCGCCCGCCGCCCCCGCCCCGTCCGCCCCGCCCGCCCTATGGCGGCGGCCCCGGCCCCGGCGGCTTCGGAGGCTTTGGCGGCGGTTCTTCCCGGCCGTCCTCGTCCTCCCGCCCCAAGAATTTTGGCGGTTTCGGCGGCGGCAGCGGCCGCGGTTCCGGCGCCGGCCGGCGCAGCGGCGGCGGTCGCTCGGGCGGTTCCCGCTCCGGCGGCGGTGCGGGCCGTCGCAGATAAAAACAGCGCTTTTCCGGCGCACCCCATCGGCCTGCCGACGGGGTGCGCCTTTTTTGTCGGTCAGAAGTCAGAAAGCGCATTCGACAAAAATGTGACGTGTTTTTTGTCGGTTCTGACATAAATACATTCATGTATGTATTTTATGTTAACAAGACCGCACCACCGCGGTATCATGGTGTCGTAAAAGAGGTGCAACATGGCCAGACAACATTCTTCCAAGGATACCCGCGAGCGGGTCATCTCCGCCGCCGTCGAAAAATTTATGGAAAAAGGCTACTCCAAAACCACGCTGGAGGACATCGTGCAGCATGTGGGGCTTACCCGGGGGGCCTTTTACTGGAATTTTGAGAGCAAGAAGGATATCCTGGATGAGATCGTTGCCCGCTACCAGCAGTTCTACCGCAACATTTACAGCAGCTACCGGCATTTTGATTCCGCGCGGGACACCCTGCGGGATTTCCTGTTGGTGAACCTGCGCAGCAAGAACACCATGAACCCCTATGTGATGATTATCCGCTACAAGGTGGAGGCCAGCCAGGAGGTGTCCAACCTCACCGAGCGGCAGACCGAGATGGACAAGACCTTTTTGGAGACCATCCGCAAGGAGGTGGCCCGCGGCCAGCAGCAGCAGGAGTTCCGCACCGATAAGCCGGCGGAAATGCTGGCGCTGGTGCTCTACACCTACCTGCTGGGCTTCGAATCCTACAACACGGCGCACCACATCAACGCCCAGGGAAAATTCATGCCTGACGAAAAGATCGTGGAATATGTGGATTTTCTGATGGAGATGCTGCAATCCTGACCGGGTTGGTGTGTTTTTTATTAAAAAATACATACATGTATGTATTTTGTAAAAAGGAAGGAGACAAATTTATGGAAAAAGGCGCATTCAAGGGGAAACATTTTCTGGCGCTGGAGGATTTCACCCCGGAGGAGCTGCGGTACCTGCTGGATCTCGCGCTGAAGCTGAAGGCGGAAAAAAAGCAGCGGGTGGACCAGCGCAGGAACATCGGCCAGAACATGCTGATGCTGTTTGAGATGGAGTCCACCCGCACCCGGTGCTCCTTTGAGACGTCGGCCCAGGACCTGGGCATGGGCACCACCTACCTGTCCAACTCCCACTTCGGCACCAAGGAGACCATCAAGGACTCCATGCGGGTGTTCTCGGCCATGTACGACGTGATCGCCTACCGGGGCATGGATCACGCCCAGCTGCAGGAGATGGCCAGGGAGTCCACCATTCCCATCATCAACGGCTACACCATGCACGAGCATCCCACCCAGATGCTGGCGGACTTCATGACCCTGGACGAGGTGTACGGCCGGGAGGGCTACAAGGGCAAGACCTTTGTGTACATCGGCCGGGGCGGCGCCTGTTGCGCCTTCTCCTACGCGGTGGCCTGCGCCATGTTCGGCATGAACTTCAAGTTCATCACCTCCTATATGACGCTGGACGAGGCGGTGTCCCGCCTGTCGCCGGAGGAGCAGAAGCTGTTCTACCAGGAAGTGCCCAAGGGCACGCCGGTGGCGGGCTGGTCCGGCGCAATGCCCGACGACCAGAAGAAGTTCATCCGCGAGCTGTACGCAAAGTACAACCCCCAGTGCACCTTTACCGAGACCGAGGACGTGAACGAGGTGAAGGGGGCGGACGTGGTCTCCACCGAGAACTGGGGCTTCTTCACCAACAAGGCCATCACCTGGCTGCCCGGCATCGTGAAGTACAAGAAGTACCAGGTCAACCGGGAGCTGATGGCCAAGACCGAGAACCCCAACGCCATCTTCCTGCACATGCTGCCCGCCACCCACAACGCCGACCACAGCGCGGCCCGCAAGCTGGTGGACTCGGTAGACGACCCCGAGCTGAAAAAGTTCCTGGAAAAGGGCTTCGAGGTCACCGACGAGGTGTTCGAGGACAACGCGGCCTACATCTTCCGGGAGGCGGAAAACCGCCAGCACACCATCAAGGCTGTCACCTACGCCGTCCTGGGCGACGACGTGGAGGGCTGATACAGGCCCCCGGCCAACCGCGGCACCGGCCGGAGGCGCGAGCACAAACAAAAGAAAAAGGAGGAACCTATGTATTTCTTGAGCCTGATCCCCATCTTAGTGGCCTTCGTCATGATTATGAAGACCAAGCGGGCCTTTGAGTCCTGCATTGTGGGCATCCTTTCCGCCATGGTGATCTACGCCTTTGAGAGCGGCGAGTGGAACCTGCCGGTGATGTTCTACAACTTCCTGGCCGACACCTGCAGCGATCCGAGCTACATGTGGGTCATCATCTTCACGCTGTTTGTGGGCGTGGTGACACAGGTGCTGTACGATTCCGGCGCCACCCGCTCCTTCACCAACTGGGTCACCAGCAAATACGCCAGCGACAGCAAGCGCTCGCTCTTCTCCATCATCGTGCTGTCCATCATCGTGTACGCCGACGAGTTCCTCAAGGCCGCGGTGCTGAACTCTTACGGCCGCACCATCGGCAAAAAGAACCGCCTGCCGGTGGAGACGGTGGGCATCCTAATTATCTCGCTGTGCATCCCGCTGGTGAGCTGGATCCCCATGGCCACCTGGTCGGTGTACTTCGTGCAGCTGATGGAGGGGGCCGGCATCACCTCCAACGGCACGCTGGACTTCGTGACCAAGGTGCTGCCCTTCTTCATCTATCCCATCATTCTGTTCGTGTTGATCGTGCTATTCTCCGCCGGCGTGCTGCCCGGCTTCGGCACCGTGAAAGAGGCGATGCAGAAGGTCAAGGACGGCACCTACGACTTCTCGGTGTACGGCATCCGGGACGAGGAGCTCACCGAGGATCTGAAGGCCAAGCCCATCGACTTTGTGGTGCCCCTGCTGATCCTGCTGGGGTTCGGCATCTACTACAACGGTGATCTGGCGGTGGCCTGCATCATCGTCACCTTCATCGAGCTGATCTGGTTCGTCGCCCGGCGCATCATGACCTTCTCCGAATTCATGGACAGCTTCTGGAAGGGCATGATCTCCATGTTCAAGCCCACCGTCTACCTGATGGTCGGCTATGCCCTCACCACGGTGGTGAAGCTCATCGGCTTCCCCGAGATGGTGCAGTCGGTGGCGAGCATCCTGGTGCCCGGCGCTGTGCTTGCCTTCTTCTTCGTGGCGGCCACCGCCATCGGCACCCTCACCGGCATCTTCTGGCCGGTCACCTCCCTGTTCATCACCTCCTGCCTGCCCATCACCGACGCGCTGGGCATCAGCCCCTTCGTGCTGTGCGCGGTGATCTTCTCGGCGGCCACCTTCGGCACCACCATCAGCCCCCGCGGCGCGCTGGTCATGTACATCGGCGAGGAGCTCAACTCCAACCCGGTGGACCTGATGAAGAGCGAGCGCCCCTATGCGCTTATCGCGGGCGGCATCACCCTGGCGGTGTATCTGGTCCTGGGCTTCATCCTCGTATAAGCCCCGGCCGTGGTGTATTACGATTTTTATTGCATGAGTCAACGAAAGGAGAATCATCATGTCTGAAGATACCTTCCGCATGGGCGCCGATTTTGAGCCCCAGGAAGCCGTTGTGGTGGGCTGCCCCGCCTGATCGAGCCGGTCAAGGGCGTGTTCGCCGAGGGCACGGTGCACGAGATCGTGCGCAACCTCATCGGTCATGTGGACAAGATCATCATCAACTGCGGCTGGCCCGGTTCCGCGGCCCGCTGCCGGGAGATCCTGGAAGAGGGCGACATCGACCTGAACAGCGTCATCATTACCGAGATCCCCGACAAGATGCACTGGGCCCGCGACTACGGCCCCGACATCATGGGCAACGATAAGGGCGAAAAGCGCTGCGTCCACTTCCGCTTCGACATGTACGGCATGGGCGAGGAGGACAGCGAGATGTCCATCATGTGCAAGAAGTACGGCCCGCACATGGCCATCGAGCTGGGCTGCTATGACCTGCTGGGCTCCACCATGATCTCCGAGGGCGGCGACAAGGAATTCAACGGCGCCGGCGTGATGATGGCGGTGGAGGACACCGAGGTGCGCAAGCGCAACCCGGACAAGACCAAGGAGCAGGTGGAGGAGGAATTCAAGCGCCTGTTCAACCTCAAGAAGATCATCTGGCTGCCCTACAGCACCTGGGAGGACGAGAATTCCACCATCGGCGTGCTGGACTATGTGGACGGCAAGCCCGTCTACCGCGCCGGTTCCGCCAACGGCCACTGCGACGAGATCGCCCGCTTTGTGGACAAGAACACCGTGCTGCTGCTGGAGATCAGCGAGGAGGAGGCCGCCGCGCTGGAATCCGCCCGCATCACCAAAGAGCGGTGCGACATGGCCTACGAGGTGCTGAAGAACTCCACCGACGCGGAGGGCAACCCCTTCCGGATCATCCGGATCCCGGCGCCCATCCCCGAGTATGTGGTCACCACCCCCGCCGACCGGCAGAACCGCACCTGGGGCAAGCGCTTTGCGGAGAACGAGGAGGCCCTGCTGGACGACGGCACCCCCATGCCCGAGGGCGAGATCATCATGCAGCCGGCCCAGAGCTATGTGAACTATCTGGTCTGCAACGACGTGGTCATCGCCCAGAGCTACTGGCAGGAGGGCAAGAGCGAGGCCATCCGCCAGCGCGACGCCGAGGCCATGGCCATCCTGCAGAAGGCCTATCCCGACCGGAAGGTCATCCCGGTGTATGCCATGTCGCTGAACCTGAGCGGCGGCGGCGGCATCCACTGCCTGACCAAGAACGTCCCCCAATACTGATCCCCGCCGGCGCGCGGCGCCGGTTTGCGGTGCGGTGATCGGACAATGGGTATCCGTGTTTGCGGCTGAAAGGAGGGATCCCCGTGAAAAGCGGAGTGAAAACGCATTTGAAAATGATCGTCCCGTCGCTGTTCGCGGTCATTCTTTTTCTGATACCTGTGGAGTACAACGGCAGTTCCGAGTTGATCGTGGGCATCCTGGGCGACTGGATTCAGACGGCCCTGGGCGACGCGCTCATCCCGCTTCTGGTGGCGATCATCGTGGCGGACGCGGCCCTTTCGCTGGCGTGCCGGCTGCTGCCGCTGCCCTTTGTGAAGAAAAACCCCCAGCTGAAGGAGCTGTTCTCCCCCAGCCTGTTCTGGCTGGTGACGCGGGTGATCGGCGGCGTGCTGGCCGTGCTCACCTATTTCCAGCTGGGGCCGGAGGCCGTATGGTCGGCGGATACCGGCGGCAACATGCTCACCAGCATCCTGCCCTCCTGCATCATGTGGTACATCATCGGCGGTTTTTTCCTCTCTCTGCTGACCGACTACGGCCTGATGGACCTGCTGAGCTCGCTGTTCACAAAGGTGGCGCGGCGGCTGTTCTGCGTGCCGGGGCGGGCGATGATCGACTGTGTCACCTCCTGGATGGGTTCCAGCGTGTGCGGCACCTACCTGACCATCTCGCAGTATGAGAGCGGCCAGTACAACGCCAAAGAGACCGCCATCATCATCTGCAACTTCTCGATGCTCAGCGTGAGCTTCTGCTCGCTGATCGCGAACATGCTGGACTTCAACGACATCTTCCCCCAGTTTTATCTCACCATCGCCATCGCCAGCCTGCTCTGCGCGGTGATCCTGCCGCGGCTGTGGCCGCTGCGCAGCATGTCCACCGCCTACGACGCCCGCAGCGGCAAGCAGGCCAACGAGGACACGCCGCAGGGCGTTAACGGCCTGCAGTGGGGTTACCGGCAGGCGCTGGCCCGGGCGGCCGGCGCGCCGGGCCCCGTGGGCTTTTTGCGCGCGGGGGCGTACAACGTGGTGAACCTCATCATCACAACGCTGCCCAACATGATGGCCTTCGGCACCATCGCGCTGGTGTTGGCAAATTACACCTCCCTGTTCGACTATCTGGGCATCCCCCTGGGGATGTACCTGCAGCTGTTCCAGGTGCCGGACGCCATGGAGGCCGGCTCCTCCATTATGGTGGGCTTTGCCGACCAGTTCATCCCGGTAATCGTGGGCTCCTCCATGACGGCCACCCTCACAAAGTTCGTGCTGGGCACCATCAGCATCATCCAGATCGTGTACATCTCAGACATCGGCACCCTGATCCTCACCTCCCGCGTGCCGCTCAATCTGGGGCATCTGTTCGTCATCTTCCTGGAGCGGGTGCTCATCAGCATTCCGGTGGTGGTCCTCTGCGCCCACCTGTTCGGCATTGCCTGAAAAGATCAATGCCCGGCACGGTCGTGCCGGGCGTTTCTCACCCCCAAAAACGCCCGTTCCGGGCGAAAAGGAGAATAATATGTCTAAGATCGTCATCGCCCTGGGCGGCAACGCCCTGGGCAACACCGCCGCCGAGCAGCTGGCGCTGGTCACCGGCACCGCCAAGCCCATCGTGGACCTGATCGAGGCGGGCAACCAGGTCATCATCGCCCACGGCAACGGCCCCCAGGTGGGCATGATCAATCTGGGGCTTTCCACCGCCGCGGCGGCGGGCACCATCAAGGCCGACATGCCCTTCCCCGAGTGCGGGGCCATGAGCCAGGGCTACATCGGCTATCACCTGCAGAACGCCATCAACAACGAGCTGACCGCCCGCGGCCTGGAAAAGCCGGTGGGCACCCTGGTCACCCAGGTGCTGGTGGACGAGGCGGACCCCGCCTTCCAGAAGCCTTCCAAGCCCGTGGGCGCCTTCTACACCAAGGAGGAGGCGGACAAGATCGCCGCCGAGAAGGGCTACACCATGGTGGAGGACGCCGGCCGCGGCTGGCGTCAGGTGGTTGCCAGCCCGAAGCCCGTGGACGTGGTGGAAAAGAAAATGGTCAACACCCTGGTGGACGCAGGCTACGTGGTCATCACGGTGGGCGGCGGCGGCATCCCGGTGGTGCGCCGGGAGGGGCGTCTTGTGGGCGTGCCCGCCGTCATTGACAAGGACTTCGCCAGCGCCAAGCTGGCCGAGCTGGTGGGGGCCGACAAGCTGGTCATCCTCACTGCGGTGGACCGGGTGGCCATCAACTGGGGCAAGCCGGACCAGAAAAACCTGGAGATGATGACCATCGCCCAGGCCGAGCAGTACTGCGCCGAGGGGCAGTTCGCCCCGGGCAGCATGCTGCCCAAGGTGCAGGCCGCCATGAGCTTTGCCGCCACCGGGGGCGAAGCCATCATCGCCAGCCTGGAAAAGGCCGCGGCGGCCCTCAAGGGCGAAAGCGGCACCCGCGTGGTGCGCTGAGCGCCCGCCTCCAAACTTTATGCCATCCGCGCATTTTTTCGATCCTCTCATTTTTCTCTTTGCTAGAAAACGGCGCCGGGGAATCTCCCCGGCGCCGTTTTCCTTGGCGTGTTTTTATTTCAGCAAGCCGTAGACCCGGTAGGTCTCCAGCATCTGGCCCAAGGTCAGCTTCTGACCCATCAGCTGGCGGTAGGTGGCGGTGCGGGTCTTGTCCTGCGCCGTCAGCTTCTCCATGCGGGCCGCCGTGTCGGCGTACTGGGCCTGCAGGTCCGCCAGCATCTTTTCAAACTGTTCCAGCCGGTCCATCGGGGGCGTCCTCCTTTGCAGCGCGCCGGGCGCTGAACTCGCAGCCGCAGTAGTCCTGGCGGTAAAGGCCGTATTGGGCCGAAAGCTCCAGGCTGCGCTTGTAGCCGTTCTTTTTCTTGAAGTCGTTGGGCAGATGGCGCACGCCGTACTGCGCTTCCAGCTCCTGCCCGATGGCGTTGATGCGCGCCGCGTCCTTGTGGGGGCTGATGGACAGGGTGGTGCAGAACCAGTCGAAGCCGTGGGCGGCGGCGTAGCGGGCAGCCTCTTCCATGCGCATCCGGTAGCACACGGTGCACCGCCCGCCCCGCTCCGGCTCGGCCTCCAGGCCCGCCACGGCCTCGTAATAGCGGCCGGTGTCGTAATCGCCCTCCACCACCTGCATCGCGGGGGCAAAGGCGGCGGCAAAGCGCTCCAGCTCATCTCCCCGGCGGCGGTACTCGGCGGCGGGCCAGATGTTGGGATTGTAATAAAGGATGGTCACCTCAAAGTGGGCCAGCAGCTGTTCCAGCACCGCGCTGGAGCAGGGCCCGCAGCAGGCGTGGAGCAAAAGCCGGGGCTTTTGACCCCCCTGCGGGGCCAGCCGGGCCAGCACGGCCTCCATCTCACGGGCGTAGTTCGGCGGGTTCGCCATGAAAAAGCCCCCTTTCTTTTTTTCAAAGCCATTATACCACGGCGGGCAAGGGGGAAAAAAGAGCGCCCGGTCACAGACTGTTTGTAACGATTTTGCAATTTGTTTATAAGCTTATCACGGTTTTTCCACAAAGTGGGGGTATTCTATAATCACAGCCCGGGGGGAACAAAAGATTCCCCAAAGTAAAAACCGGCCACGGCGAAAAGCTGTGTATACTGGCCGCCGCCCATGCGACGGGCGGGTCCGCAAGCCCCGCCTGTGGACGGCCCAGACAACCGACCCGCCTTCCCCTTCGTGAGAAGGTTCATATAGATATCCGCTTTTTCATGAGATTCCTCTTCAATTTGTGCAAAGGCAGTCTGCTCCTTCACTCCTCGGAGCAGGCTGTTTTTGCGTTTTGGCCTTGTTTCTGCTATAATAAGCGAAAAGCGCGCCGCGCCCGCGGCCGAAAGGGGACCGACCCATGGAACAGCAAAAACTTGACCGCATCAGCGAGCTTGCCCGCAAAAGCCGCACCGCCGAAGGCCTCACCGACGCGGAACGCGCTGAACAGATGGCCCTGCGCCAGGAATACATTGAAAGCATGAAGCGCAGCCTGCGCGCCCAGCTGGACAACATCGACGTCATCGACGAGACCGGCGCCCACCCGCTGAAGCGCAAATCCTGACGGGGCAAAAGGCCCCACCCCACAACATCCGAGGTGCTTTTTTGTGACTGAAACGCTCGTGCGGCTGTTTGTGAAGAACAGCCGCGACACCACCGACCCCGCCGTGCGCACCGCCTACGGCAATCTGGCGAGTTGGGTGGGCATCTTCTGCAACCTGCTGCTCTGCGCCGGCAAATTTCTGGCCGGCACCCTCTCGGGCAGCATCTCCATCGCCGCCGACGCGGTGAACAACCTGTCCGACGCGTCCTCCAGCGTGGTGAGCCTCATCGGCTTCAAGCTGGGGGCCCGCCCCGCCGACGACGAACACCCCTACGGCCACGCCCGCTTTGAGTATCTTGCCGGGCTGGCGGTGGCGGTGATGGTGCTGGTCATCGGCGTGGAATTGCTGAAAAGCAGCGTGGACAAAATCCTTCATCCCGCCGCCGTAACCTTCAGCTGGGTGGCCATGGCGGTGCTGGCGGCGTCCATCGCCGTCAAGCTGTGGATGTCGCTGTTCAACCGCACGCTGGGCAAGCGCATCAATTCCGGCTCCCTCATCGCCACCGCGGCGGACAGCCGCAACGACGTGCTCACCACCAGTGCGGTGCTCGTCGCCAGCCTCATCAGCCACTTCGCGAATGTGGAGCTGGACGGCTGGATGGGCGCGGCGGTGGCCCTGTTCATCCTTTACAGCGGCGTGGGCCTCATCAAAGACACCATCGACCCGCTGCTGGGCCTTGCCCCCGACCCGGAGCTGGTGCAGCACATCCACGACAAGATCATGAGCTACCCCGGCGTGCTGGGTACCCACGACCTGATGGTCCACGACTACGGCCCCGGCCGGCAGTTCGCCAGCGTCCATGTGGAGCTGGCCGCCGAGGACGACGTGATGGCCAGCCATGAGCTCATCGACGACATCGAGCGGGACTTTTTGAAAAACGACCGCCTGCCGGTGGTCATCCACTTCGACCCCATCGTCACCTCCGACGCCCAGGTGGGGGACATGCGCCGCTGGCTGGCGGAGGCGGTCAAGACCATCGACCCCTCCCTGTCCATCCACGACCTGCGCATGGTGCCGGGCGTGAACCACACCAACGTCATCTTCGACTGCGTCACCCCGCCGGGCTTTGCCATGAGCAGCGCCCGCCTGAAGGACGCCATCGCCCGGCTGGTGAGCGAAAAGGACCCGAGTTACCGCTGTGTCATCACCGTGGAAACAAGTTTTGCCGCCGTGCCCCGCACGGGCGAGACGGTGCAGTAAGGGGGAAAAGGCATGGAATTCCGTTATTCCGACAAGGTGCTGGGCATGCGCCCCAGCATCATCCGCGAGCTGCTCAAACAGATGAGCGACCCCAGCCTCATCAGCTTTGCCGGCGGCAACCCCGCGGCGGACAGCTTCCCCGTGGCGGACATCCGCGCGTTCAGCGACAAGCTGCTGGAGACCGACCCGGTGGGCATGCTGCAATACTCCGTCACCGAGGGCTACGGCCCTCTTCGGGAGGCCTGCCGCGACTTTGCCAACCGCAAATGGCCGGTGGTGAAAAAGAGCGATGAAGTCATCATCACCAGCGGCAGCCAGCAGGTCATCGAGTTCATGGCAAAGCTGCTGTGCAACGAGGGCGACGTGGTGGCGGTGGAGGAGCCGGCCTTTTTGGGGGCCTACAACTCCATGCGCAGCTTCGGCGCAGTCCTCCGGGGCGTGCCCCTGCAGCCGGACGGCGTGGACCTGGAGGCCCTGGAAGCGGCCTTTGCCGCCGAGCCGAAGCCCAAATTCTTCTACTGCATCCCCAACTTCCAGAACCCCACCGGCTACACCACCAGCGCCGCAAAGCGCAAGGCCATCTATGAGCTGGCGGTGAAGTACGGCGTGCCGGTGCTGGAGGACGACCCCTACGGCGCGCTGCGCATTTCCGGCGAGGACGTGCCCCCCATCAAGCACTTTGACGAGACGGGCGCGGTGGTCTACGCCGGGTCTTTCAGCAAAATTCTCTGCCCCGGCATGCGCCTTGCCTATTGCGCCGGCCAGCCGGAGTTCATCACCAAGATGGTCACCGCCAAGCAGGGCAGCGACGTACACACCAACGTCTGGGCCCAGCGGGTGTGCGAGCGGATGCTCCGCGAGACCGACATGAACGCCCACATCGCCCGGCTGCAGGCCATCTATCGGGAGAAGGCGAACCACATGATGGCGCAGCTGAACGAAAAGCTTTCCGGTGCGGTGAGCTATGTGCGGCCGGAGGGCGGCATGTTCATCTGGGCCAAGCTGCCCGACGAGGTGCCCGCGGGAGAATTTGCCCGGCAGTGCCTGGAAAAGAAGCTGGCGGTGGTGCCGGGCAGCGCCTTCTACACCGACAGCGCGGTGGACCAGCCCTTTGTGCGGCTGAATTTCTCCACCCCCACCAAGGAGCAGATCGACCGGGGCGTGGCCGTGATGGCCGAAGTTCTGGCTGAAATGACGAAGTGACCGCAAAAACGAGAGGAGAGAGGCACCCATGGAAAAAATCAAGATGACCACCCCCCTTGTGGAGATGGACGGCGACGAGATGACCCGCATTTTGTGGCAGATGATCAAGGACGAACTCATCCTGCCCTTTGTGGACCTCAAGAGCGAATATTACGACCTTGGGCTGCCCAACCGGGATGCCACCGGCGACCAGGTCACCATGGACGCGGCGCTGGCCAACAAGAAGCACGGCGTGTCGGTGAAGTGCGCCACCATCACCCCCAACGCCCAGCGCATGACAGAGTATAACCTGCACGAGATGTGGAAGAGCCCCAACGGCACCATCCGCGCCGTGCTGGACGGCACGGTGTTCCGCGCGCCCATCCTCATCAACTGCATCAAGCCGGTGGTGAAGAACTGGAAAAAGCCCATCACCATCGCCCGCCACGCCTACGGCGACGTGTACAAGGGCACCGAGTTCCGCATCCCCGGCCCCGGCAAGGCGGAACTGGTGTTCACCGGCGAGGACGGCACCGAGATGCGCCAGACGGTGTATGACTTCGAGTGCCCGGGCGTGCTCCAGGGCCAGTACAACAAGGACACCAGCATCGCCAGCTTCGCCCGCAGCTGCTTCAACTACGCCCTTTCCACCAAACAGGACCTGTGGTTCGCCACCAAGGACACCATCAGCAAAAAGTACGACCACACCTTCAAGGACATCTTTGCCGAGATTTACGAGGCGGAGTACAAGGAGAAGTTCGAGGCCGCGGGCATCGAGTACTTCTACACCCTCATCGACGACGCGGTGGCCCGGGTCATCCGCAGTGAGGGCGGCTTTATCTGGGCCTGCAAGAACTACGACGGCGACGTGATGAGCGACATGGTCTCCACCGCCTTCGGCAGCCTTGCCATGATGACCAGCGTGCTGGTGAGCCCCGACGGCTGCTATGAGTACGAGGCCGCCCACGGCACCGTCACCCGCCACTACTACCGCTACCTGAAGGGCGAGGTGACCAGCACCAACCCCATGGCCACCATCTTTGCCTGGACCGGCGCGCTGGCAAAGCGCGGCGAGCTGGACGGCATCCCGGCTCTGGAGGACTTTGCCAAAAAGCTGGAAGCCGCCTGCATCGACACCCTGGAGAGCGGCGTGATGACCAAGGACCTGTGCGGTCTGGCGGAGGGCATCACCCCCACGCCGGTGTCCAGCGAGGAGTTCATCAAGGCCATCCGCAAGAACCTGGAAGAAAAGCTGGGCGCGTAAACGCGGCAGAAGCCGAACGGCGAAGGCCCGGCCCTGTGCACGGCGCGCGCCCCAAAACAAATGGCGGCACCCTTTCGGCCGGCAACACCCCCTGCACGGAAAACACAGAAAACAGCGGCCCCCGCGGGAGATTCCCGCGGGGGCCGCTTTGTTTTATTCCTGCATTTTCCGCCTTTGTGCCAGCTTGTGCCGCCGCAGCGCCAGAGGCAGCGCCCCCAGGCAGATGAGCGCGCCCAAGCCCAGGTTGAGCAGGGTGTGGGGGAATCCGCCCGCAAGGTCGGTCAGGCCAAAAAACAGGTTCACGCCGCCGATCGCATAGCAGACGGTGAGCACCCGGTCCATGTGGCGGAGGATGGAATCCGTGTCGCTGAACAGTTCAAAGGGGGTGCCGTCGTTTTCACGCCGCAGATAGACCCAGCTGAACAGCCGGCCTACCACCTGGATGCCCGTGTCCTCCAGAAAGGCGAGGTAATCTGGGTCGCTTTTTTGCAGCATCTCCAGCTGGTACTGCCAGCGGCCCGGTTCGCCCTGCTCAAACTCATAGCGGCACCAGCCCACCCGGCAAAGCTGCCAGCCCTGGCGGCTCATCTCGTTGAGCCACGCGGCCTCCTTCTCCCAGTCCCACAAAGGGAACGCCTTGTACACCACCTTGCTCATGCCTGACCCTCCTTTGTCACGGCCCGGCCGTTTCTCACCAGTTCCTCCAGCCGGGCAAGTTCCGTTTCCACCGCCGCCTTGCCCGCGTCGGTGATGCGGTATTCCTTTTTGCGGCTGCCGGCCTCCACCGGCAGCGCCTCGATCCAGCCTTTTTCCAAAAGGACGTTCAGCGCGCCGTACAGCGTGCCCGCCGCCAGCCGCACCCGCCCGCCGGAAAACTCCGCCGCCTTCTGCATGATGCCGTAGCCGTGCAGCGGCTGGTATAAAGAAAGAAGGATATAGTAAAACGCCTCGGTCAAAGCGAAACTCTCCGCCATGGGCCGCACCTCCTGTTATGCAAGATGCCGTTATATCGGGTTACGATATAACTATATCAGCATCCGATATAGTTGTCAAGGGGAGAAATCGCGGAAATTGGGCTTCATATAAATTTTAGCACTCAAATATAGAGAGCGCTAAAATTAACAATTTGTTCATAAAAAGGACAAACAAAACGCGAAAAGAAGGGGTATAGTAATAATCGTCAGGAGGGAAGAGGACCGGGGGCAGGACCCCGGGGCCCGAAGCCCCCGGCAAAGCGGCGCAGCGCCCGCGCAAACACAGCGCCGCCAAGAAAAAATCTTTTCGTGCGCGGAGAATAGGAGTACATTATGTTTGGCATGATCCCGTTCACCCGTGAGGAAAATAGTCTGTGGAACTATCTGGACAACATGGAAAAGAGCCTGTTCACCGGCTTTGGCGACATGAGCCAGTTCCGGTGCGACATTCAGGACAAAGGCGACCACTACCTGCTGGAGGCGGAACTGCCCGGCTTCCAGAAAGAGGACATCAGCCTTGACCTGAACGGCGACACCATGGTCATCACCGCCCGCCACAACAGCGAGAAGGAAGACAAGGGCGAGGGCAACTACCTGCGCCGCGAGCGCAAGTACGGCTCTTACAGCCGCAGCTTCAATGTCAGCGGCATCAACGCCGAGGGCATCAAGGCCGCTTACAACAACGGCATTCTGGAAGTCACGCTGCCCAAGCAGGCGGAAGTCGCACCCGCGACCCGCACCATCCAGATCGAGGGCTGATGTTCCACAACACCCCATGGCAAGCAAAGGGGCGCCCGGCCGAATCGGCCGGGCGCCCCTTTTTACATTTACGAAATGTTGAAAAACAAAATAAATTGTCGATTTGTATAAGCATGTGCCGCGAACCCGGTCCTTTGCCCGGGTAAACGAAGCGTCGGTTGACCACAGTGCCTTTCGTGGGATAGGATAGACGCGGGAGGCGAAGAGGATGGACGCAAAAACATTGGGAGATTTCATCGCCGGGCGGCGCAGGGAGCTGGGGCTGACCCAGGCCCAGCTGGCCGCGCGGCTGCACCTCACCGACAAGGCGGTGAGCCGCTGGGAGCGGGGCGTGGGCCTGCCGGACCTGGCCACGCTGGAACCGCTGGCGGCGGCGCTGGAGGTGAACCTTGCTGAGCTGATGACCGCCCGCCGCCAGCCGCGGCCCCTGCCGGAAGCGGAGGAGGCGGCGGCCCAGACGCTGGCACTGGCGCGCCAGAGCCGCAGCGCCGGGCAAAGGGCGCTGTGGTGGGCGTGCGCCGCCTGTCTGGGGCTTTTTGGGGCGGTGGCGGTATTCCTGGTGTGGGTGCTGGCGGTGAGCGGCCCGGTCGCGGCCGCTTCGGTGGCGAGCCTGCTGCTGGGGCTGGGGGCATGGAGCGTGCCCCTGGTGCAGCTGGCCCGGCGGCGGTGCACCCCGGCGGGCTGCATTTTCAGTCTGGGACTGGCCCTGGCGGCTCTCGCGGCCCAGTTTGCCGACATCCTCACCCAGGTGCGGGAAAGAGACTGGTCCGCCCTGATGGACACCATCGGCCCGCTGGTGGCGGTGGTGGTGTTCTTCTGCGCCGTCACCCTGGCGCTGAACCTGCTGGCGGCGGCGATGGGCCAAAAGCGAAAATAAAAAAGAGCCGTGCGGACCTTCTGGGACTCCGCGCGGCTCTTTTTCTTATTCCTTTTCCCGGCGGCGTTTCAGCTCCGCCTTGCGGGCCATCACCCGGGCCAGGTTCTCGGCGGCCCGCGCCTCGCTGCCCTGGCCGGTGGGCAGGTAGTAGCGGCGGCCGGCGAGGTTTTCCGGCAGGCATTCCAGGTCCGCCACCTTCTCTTCGGTGTCGTGGGCGTAAACGTAGCCCTTGCCGTAGTCCAGCTCCTTCATCAGCCGGGTGGGCGCGTTGCGGATGGCCAGGGGCACCGGCTCGTCCAGCATCTTCTCCGCGTCCGCCTTTGCCATCTCATAGGCCTTGTACACCGCGTTGGAGCGGGGGGCCAGCGAGAGGTAGATGACCGCCTGGGCCAGATTCACGCTGCACTCCGGCATGCCGTTGAAGTGGCAGGCCTGATAGGCCGCCACCGCAATTTCCAGCGCCCGGTTGTCGGCAAGGCCGATGTCCTCGCTGGCGAAGCGGATGAGCCGCCGCGCCACATACAAAGGGTCCTCGCCCGCCTCCAGCATCCGGGCCAGCCAGTAGACCGCCGCGTCCGGGTCGGAGTTGCGCATGGACTTGTGCAGCGCGCTGATGAGGTTGTAGTGCTCTTCGCCCTTTTTGTCGTAGAGCAGGCTCTTCTTGCTGGTACACTGTTCCAGCAATGGCCGGTCCACCACCAGTTTGCCATCCTGCTCCTCGGCGTTCAGCACCGCCATCTCCAGGGTGTTCAGGGCGGTGCGGGCGTCGCCGTTGGCAAAGTTGGCGATGAGGTCCAATGCCTCCGGCTCCATCTCGATGGTTTTGTCCCCAAAGCCCCGGGGGTCGGTGAGGGCACGGCGCAAAAGCCCCGTCAGGTCCTCGGGGGTGAGGGCTTTCAGCACGAACACCTTGCACCGGCTCAAAAGCGCGGCGTTTATCTCAAAGCTGGGGTTCTCGGTGGTGGCCCCGATGAGCACGATGCTCCCTTTTTCCACAAAGGGGAGAAAGGCGTCCTGCTGGGCCTTGTTGAAGCGGTGTATCTCGTCCACAAACAGGATGGTGCGCTGGCCCAGCCGCAGGCGGGCTTCCGCGTCCTGCATCACGGCCTTTATCTCCTTCACGCCGCTGGTCACCGCGCTGAAGTTCACGAACTCCGCCTGGGTGCGCCGGGCGATGATCTGGGCCAGGGTGGTCTTGCCCACGCCCGGCGGGCCCCAGAAGATCATGCTGTTCACCCGGTCGCTTTCAATCAGCCGCCGCAGCACCTTGCCCTCGCCCAGCAGATGCTGCTGCCCGGCAAACTCGTCCAGGTCTCGCGGGCGCATCCGGCTGGCCAGCGGCCGGTCCTGCGGGCGGTCAAACAGGGTGGTCTGTTCCATTTCGCGCTCCTCCTTTCTGCCCGATGGAAAAGCAGCCCGGCTTTAGGCCGGGCTGTTGTAGTCGATGGGAAGGGTGGCCAGGCCGTTGAGGGTCAGGTCCGCCACGTTGCCCGCCGTGAGCTCATAGAACCCCTGGGCGGCCACCATGGCCCCGTTGTCGCCGCAGAACTGCATCTCGGGCAAATAAAGCTTCGCCCCCAGTTTCTGCGCGCCCTCGTTCACAAGGCAGCGCAGCAGGCTGTTGGCCGCAACGCCCCCCGCAAGGGCGATGGCGGATGCGCCGGTGTCCTGCGCCGCTGCCAGCAGCTTCTCCGCCAGAATTTCGTCGATGCGGTGCTCGAAGCTGGCGGCCATGTCCGCCACGTTCACCGTTTCGCCCTTCATTTCCGCCTGGTTCACCGCGTTCAGCACCGCCGTTTTCAGGCCCGAAAAACTCACATTGTAGGGCCCGTCCACATGGGGCGCCGGCAGCTTGTAGGCTTTGGGGTCGCCGCCGCGGGCGGCCTTGCTGATGGCCGGGCCGCCGGGGTAGCCAAGGCCTAAGGTCCGGGCCACCTTGTCAAAGGCCTCGCCCGCCGCGTCGTCCACCGTGCGGCCCAGCACATGGTAGTGGGTATAGTCCTCGACCTGCACGATGTGGCTGTGGCCGCCGCTGGCCACAAGGCAGAGGAAGGGCGGCTTCAGGTCCGGGTGGGTGAGGTAGAGGGTCGCGATGTGCCCCCGCAGATGGTGCACCGGCACCAGGGGCTTTTTTGCCGCGTAGGCCAGGCCCTTGGCGAAGTTCACACCCACCAGCACCGCGCCGATGAGCCCCGGCGCAAAGGAGACGGCGATGCCGTCCAGGTCCGCGGGGGAGAGGTGCGCCTCGTCCAGCGCGGCCTGCACCGTGGCGCTGATGTACTCGATGTGGCGGCGGCTGGCGATCTCCGGCACAACGCCGCCGTAGAGCGCCTGCTCCGCCACGCTGGTGGCCACCACATTGCTCACGAGCCTGCGCCCGTCCTCCACCACTGCGGCGGCGGTCTCGTCGCAGGTGCTCTCGATTCCTAAAATATACATATCGTATAAAACTCCAATCGATATACAAAAATCGACCTTACAGGGTCAGGGTCATCACCACCGCGTCGTCGGGCGGGTCGCGGTAAAAACCCCGGCGCACCCCGGCGGCGGTAAAGCCCAGCCGCCGGTAGAGGGCGATGGCGGGGGCGTTGGCCGCCCGCACCTCCAAAAAGCACTGGTCCGCGCCCTCGGCCTTCAGGGCCGCGAGGGCCCCGGCCAGCAGGGCCGCGCCCACCCCTTTGCGGCGGGCGGCGGGGTCCACGTTCAGGGCGTAGAGGCTGGCCTCGCCCGCCGCCAGCTGGAACACGGCAAAGCCCAGCACGCCCTCGCCCTCGGCCGTGAACAGCCGGGCGGCGGGGCTTTGCAGTTCGCTCAAAAGCTGGCTTTCGGTCCAGGGTTCGGCGTCGGCGGCGGCGATGGCGGCGCAGGCCGCCGTGTCGGCGGCGGCCATGGGGCGCACGGAAAGTTCCATATCAGTGGGCCTCCAGCCAGGTGTCGCCGCTGCTCACGTCGGCGGTGAGGGGAACGGTGAAGTTCACCGCGCCCTCCATCTCTTCCTTCAAAATGCGGCTGACCTGCCGCACCTCGGCGGCGGGGGCCTCCACGATGAGCTCGTCGTGCACCTGCAAGATCAGCCGGGCCGCAAGGCCCTCGTCCCGCAGGCGGCGCCACACCCGCACCATCGCCAGCTTGATGACGTCGGCGGCGGTGCCCTGGATGGGGGTGTTCATGGCCATCCGCTCGCCCAGCGAGCGCAGGTTGAAGTTCTTGCTGGTCAGTTCCGGCAATGCGCGCCGGCGGCCGAAGAGGGTGGTCACATAGCCCTTTTCACGCCCGGCGGCGATGGTGGAATCCATGTACTCCTTCACGCCGGGGAAGGTGGCCAGATAGTTCTTGATGAAGTCGTCCGCTTCCTTCACGGTCACGCCGATGTCCCGTGCAAGGCTGAAGGCCCCGATGCCGTAGACGATGCCGAAGTTCACCGCCTTGGCGGAAGAGCGCAGCTGGGGGGTGACCATTTCCAGCGGCAGACCGTAAATTTTGGCGGCGGTGCTGCGGTGGATGTCCTGCCCGGTGAGGAAGGCGTTTTTCATCGTCTCGTCGCCGGAGATGTGGGCCAGGATGCGCAGTTCGATCTGGCTGTAGTCCGCGTCCACCAGCTTGCAGCCGGGGCCGGCGATGAAGAACTGGCGCAGGCGGCTGCCCAGCTTTGTGCGGATGGGGATGTTTTGCAGGTTCGGCTCGCTGGAGGAGAGCCGCCCGGTGCGGGCCTCGGTCTGGTTGAAGGTGGAGTGCATCCGCCCGTCCGGCCCGATGACCTTCAAAAGTCCCTCCACATAGGTGCTGTTCAGCTTCTGGTAGGTGCGGTATTGCAGAATGTCCTCCACCACCGGGCTGTAGCTGCGCAGGCTCTCCAGGGTCTCCGCGTCGGTGGAGTAGCCGCTCTTGGTCTTTTTGCGGGGCGGCAGGCCCATCTTGTCAAACAGGGCCTCCGCCAGCTGCTTGGGGCTGTTCAGGTTGAAGGTGTAGCCCACCGCCTCGTAGATGGAGGCGAGGGTCTTGTCCAGTTCCGCTTTCAGCAGGGTGCCGAAGGCTTCCAGGCCGTCCTTGTCCACCGGCATGCCGATGCGTTCCATGTCCGCCAGCACCCGGGCCAGGGGCAGCTCGATGTCCTGCAGAAGGCCGGTCATGCCCTGCTCTTCCACCTTGGCGGCCAGCGCGTCGTAAAGGCCTTCCAGCGCGCCGGCGGCGGGCAGGTCGGGGCAGGCGAAGCGGGGCGCGGGGGCGTATTCCGCCTCCAGCTGCTGGGCCTGATAGTCGCTGGCCGCCGGATTCAAAAGATAGGCCGCCAGCTTTGCGTCAAAGCGGATGGCCTTGCCCTCGCCGCCCGCCTCCAGGGCGATGCGGTAAAGGGGCTTTGCGTCGAACACCCAAAGCTCCGCTTCGTCTTCCAGCAAGGCGGGCAGGGCGGCATCCTCCACCGTCCAGACATTGCCGCCCTGCACGGCGAACCAGCCGTTTTCTCCCTTTGCCATGCACAGCCGGCCGGAAAGGGCGGCGGGCAGGGGGGCGGGCTTCACTTCCGGCAGGTCGGCCGCGGCGGCGGGGGCGGCGGCAGCCTGGTCCAGGCCCAGCCGGTCGGCCATGGAGTGCATCTCCAGCTCCGCCAAAAGGGCGGCGGCCGCCGCGGGGTCGCCGGCGGTGCGCTTGTAGGCTCCCACCTCGGTGGGGATGGGGGCGGTGCAGCAAATTTCCGCCAGCTCCCGGCTCATCCGGGCGCTGGGCTCATTGGCCGAAAGCTTTGCCCGCACGCCGGGCTTGATGGCCTTGTCGTCGATGTGCTCGTACACCCCGTCCAGGCTCTCGAAGCGGCGGATGAGGTCCAGAGCGGTCTTTTCGCCCACGCCGGGCACGCCGGGGATGTTGTCGGAGGTGTCGCCCATCAGGCTCTTCACCTCGATGAGCTGCCTGGGCTTCACGCCGTATTTTTCCTCCACGGCGGCCTCGTCCATCACCACCGTCTCGCTGCGGCCCATCCGGGTGGCGGCCAGCAGCACCGTCACGTGCTCGTTCACCAGCTGCAGGCTGTCCCGGTCGCCGGTGGCGATGAGGCAGTCGTCCCCCCGGGCCGCCGCGGCGGCGGAGAGGGTGCCCAGCAGATCGTCCGCTTCGTAGCCTTCCAGGCTGACCATGGCAAAGCCCAGGTCCGCCAGCAGCTCTTTCAGCACCGGCATCTGGTCCGCCAGCTCCTGGGGCATGCCGTGGCGGGTGGCCTTGTAGCCGTCGAACATCTTGTGGCGGAAGGTGGGCGCCTTCAGGTCAAAGGCCACCGCCACCTCGTCGGGGTCGTTGTCCCGCAGAAGGTTCAGCAGAATGTTCATGAAGCCGTATATGGCGTTGGTGTAGCGCCCATCTTTTGTGGTGAGCAGCTTGATGCCGTAAAAGGCGCGGTTGGCAATGCTGTTGCCGTCCAGTACCAGCAGTTTCATTGAAAAAGACCCTCCTGAATTGGGTGTTATGGTCGCTTCAAGTATACCACAAACCGACGGTTTGTGATACAATAGAAAACAAGTTTGCACAAGCGAGGTACTCTATGCAGTTTGGTTCCCTTTCCATCGGCCCCGGGGCGGCCCTCGCCCCCATGGCCGGGTTCACAGATACCGCCTGCCGCGCCATGGCCGCCCGCCACGGCGCGGCGTATACCGTCAGCGAGATGGTCAGCGCCAAGGCCCTCACCTTTGGGGATAAAAAAAGCGCCCGGCTCATCGCGGGCGGCGGGGGCGAAGCCCCCTATGGGGTGCAGCTCTTCGGCGCGGAGCCCGAGACCATGGGCGAAGCCGCCGGGCTCATCCGGAAATACCAGTTTGACTTCATCGACATCAACATGGGCTGCCCCGCACCCAAGATAACCTCCTCCGGCGCGGGCAGCCGCCTGATGCTGGACCCGGACCTCTGCGGCCGCATCACCGAAGCGGTGGTGAAGAACAGCGGCGGCCACCCGGTGACGGTGAAGCTGCGCGCCGGCTGGGACTCGGAGCACGTCACCGCCGTGGCGGCGGCAAAGGCCTGCGAGGCGGCGGGGGCGGCGGCCATCGCCGTCCACGGCCGCACCCGGGAGCAGATGTACACCCCCGGCACGGTGGACTGGAACGTCATCGCCGCGGTGAAGGTGGCGGTGAAGGTGCCGGTCATCGGCAACGGCGACATCGCCAGCGCCGCCGACGCGCTGGCCATGATGCAGGCCACGGGGTGCGACGGGGTGATGGTGGGCCGGGCGGCCCTGGGCGACCCCTGGCTCTTTGGGGAGATAAAGGCCGCCCTGGCGGGGGAGCAGCTTCCCGCCCGCCCGGGCCTTGCCGACCGCATGGCGGCCATGCGCCGGCAGATTTACGAGATGTGCGAGGAAAAGGGCGAGTGGGCGGCCATGCCCCAGGCCCGCAGCCAGGCCCTTTATTATATGAAGGGGCTGAAAGGGGCGGCGGGCCTGCGCCGGGCCTGCTGCGAATTGCAGCATTTCCCCGATGTGGACCGCCTCATCGACAAGGTCTACGCCGCGGGCAACCTGTAAGGCTCAGTCCTCTTCGGCGCGGGTGAGTTCGTCCAGGTTCTGGGCGTAGCAGGGCAGCATGTGCTCCAAAAAGTAGTCCGCCTCCGGGCAGTGCATGGAGGTGATGGCCGCTTTCTGCTGGGCCAGCGCCGAGGCGAATTCCCGGTTGCCCGCCTGCACCTCCTCGGTGCACTTGATGAGGGCGGAAAGGCGGTCCGCCGCCTTGAGGATGCGCTTTTCCGCCTCGGAAAGGCAGCGCCCGGTGAGGTAGCCGGTCATTTCGATGCGCAGCGCCGGGGGCAGCAGATCCGCCATCTGGCGGGCGCTCTCCTCCTCCAGCGCCTTGTAGGCCGAGCGCAGGCGCTCGTTTTTGTACTTCACCGGGGTGGGCATGTCGCCGGTCATGATCTCCGGCGCGTCGTGATAGAGCGCCGCCACCGCCACCGTCTCCGGGCGCACCGGGGTGCCGGTGACCTCCCTGGCGATGAGGCAGAGGGTATGGGCCAGGATGGCCGTCTCGGCGGTGTGCTCGCTGAGGGTCTCGGGCCGCGCGGCGTGCATCAGGCTCCACCGGCGGATGTACTTCATGCGGCTCACCAGCGCGTTGAACGGGTAGGTCTTCACGGAAAAACGCCTCCTTGCGGGCAGTTTCTGCCACAAACATTTCACAAACACAGTGTAGTATCATCATAGCACATTTTGCCCTTTGCGGGGCGGGATTTTTCAAAACGGGAAGGGAAGGAACGGCATGCAGCCCCTCACAAGACCCCAGAACAAATACTGGCTCACCTTCGGCCTGTGCGCGTTGGCGGCGGCGCTGGTGTTTTTGCCTTTTTACATCGTGGACGGCGGCATCTTCCTCTACGCTGGCGACTTCAACAGCCAGCAGATCCCCTTCTACTACTACGCCAACGAGTTCACAAAGTCCGGCGGCGGCACCTTCAGCTGGGCCACCGATCTTGGCAGCGATTTCTGGAACAGCTATTCCTTCTATCTGGCGGGCAGCCCCTTCTTCTGGCTCAGCCTGCTCTTCCCGGCGGCGTGGCAGCCCTTCCTGATGGCCCCCATGCTGGTGCTCAAGTTCGCGGTGGCGGGCGGCGGCGCGTATCTGTGGACCCGCCGCTGGGTCAAGGACCCCAACATGGCCGTGCTGGCGGGATGTCTCTACGCCTTCTCGGGTTTTACCGTCTACAACGTGTTCTTCAACCACTTTGTGGACGTGGTGGCCCTGTTCCCCTATCTGCTCTGGACGCTGGACGAGGCGGTGATGAACAAACGCCGGGGCCCCTTCGCGGTGCTGGTGGCGCTGAACCTGCTCAACAACTACTTCTTCTTCGCCGGGCAGGTGGTCTTTCTCATCCTGTATTTCGTCTGCATGACCGCCAGCGGGGTCTACCGCTGGAACGGCAGGACCTTCGGCGCGCTGGTGGCGGAGAGCCTTTTGGGCTGCGGCATGGGCTGCGTGCTGGCCTGGCCGGCCCTCTTGAGCCTTGCCGAGAACCCCCGCACGGTGGACCCCTTCAGCGGCTTCGGCTACATCTTCTACTCCAAGGCCCAGCAGTACGGGGCCATCCTTTACAGCCTCTTCTTCCCGCCGGACTGCCCCTATATGCCGGTGATTTTTGACGAAGGGGTCATCAAGTGGACCAGCATGAGCGCCTATCTGCCCCTGATGGGCATGGCGGGGGTCATCGCCTACCTGCGCTGCACCCAAAAGACCGCCTTCCGGCGCATCCTGTTCACCAGCCTCGTGATGGCGCTGGTGCCCGCCCTCAACTCCGCCTTCTACGCCATGAACTCCAGCTATTACGCCCGCTGGTGGTACATGCCCATCCTGGTGATGTGCGCCGCCAGCGTGCAGGCCCTGGAGGACGAGCGCATCGACTTTGCAAAGGGCGTGCGGCCCACCGTGGCGGTGCTGCTGGCCTTCTGCGTGTTCGCCTTCCTGCCGGTGGAGGAGGACGGCGAGTGGAGCTTCGGCGTTATCGAATACCCCGAAAAATTCTGGCTCAATCTGGGCCTCGCCCTCTTCGGCGTGGCGGTGTTCTGGTTCATCTGGGTGCAGTACCGCCGCCGCCCGATGCTGGCGCGGCGGCTCACCGCGGCGGTGCTGGCCTTCGGCTGCCTTTACAGCATCACCCACATCTCCATCGGCAAGTTCGCCCAGTGGACCAACGACGCCGACTGGCGCACCCAGCAGTACGAGGACGCCCGCGCTTTGGGCGAAAAGATGCCGGAAGGGGCCTACCGCATCGACGACTACGAGTGCTACGACAACGTGGGCCTCTGGATGGGCAAGAGCTGCCTGCAGTTCTTCAACTCCACCGTGGCCCCCTCCATCATGGAGTTCTATCCCCAGTTCGGCGTCAAGCGGGACGTGCGCAGCGAGCCGGGTGTGGAGGACTACGCCCTGCGGGGCCTGCTGGCCGTGAAGTACACCGTGACCCCGGTGGCCGACGCCGCTGACTTTGAGGAAAAGGCCGGGGACGACTGGGTCTATTGGGGCGCGGAGGGCAGCCTCGCGGTCTACGAGAACAAATACGCCCTGCCCATGGCCTACGGGTATGAATACTACGTCACCGAAGAGCAGTTCGAGGGCGTGCCGGAAAATCAGCGGGCGAACCTTCTGCTGCGGGCCGTGGTGCTGAGCGAGGAGCAGATTTCCGCCTGGGGCGACGTGCTCGCGCCCCTGCCGGAGGACCTGCTCACCGGCTTTTCCAAGGATACCTACCACCAGGACGTGGCCAGCCGTCAGGCCCAGGGCGCGGCCGAGGTCAGCCTGGACAGCCGCGGCCTTTCCGCCCGCTTTAACTTGCAGGAGGAGACGGTGGTGCTGCTGGCCGTGCCCTATGACCCGGGCTTTACCGTCACCGTGAACGGCGAAGAAACGCCGGTGGAAAAGGTGGACGGCGGCCTGTGCGCCGTGCGCATCCCCGCGGGGGAGGTGGACCTGCGCCTGGACCACTTCACCTTCGGCCTGGGCCAGAGCCTCGCCGCCGCTGGTGTGAGCGTGGTGCTCTTCGCCGGGTATCTCGTCTGGCACCGCCGCCGCAAGGCGAAACGCGCCTGGGCAAAGCCCGCGCCCGAAAAAACCATCTATCGCAAGGAGAACTGAAATGGACTACGCAAAACGACTGGCCGCGGAGCTCTCCGCCCCGGAAAACCACGTGGCCGCCGCCATCGCGCTCATCGACGAGGGCAACACCATCCCCTTCATCGCCCGCTACCGCAAGGAGGCCACCGGCGCCATGGACGACCAGCTGCTGCGCACCCTGGCGGACCGGCTGGAATACCTGCGCGGGCTGGACAAGCGCAAGGAGGAAGTGCGCACCGCCATCGAGGCCCAGGGCGCTCTCACCGAGGAGCTTTCCACCAAGCTGGAAAGCGCCGCCACCCTGGCGGAGGTGGAGGACCTCTACCGCCCCTACAAACCCAAGCGCAAGACCCGCGCCAGCGTTGCCCGGGCCCGTGGCCTGGAGCCTCTGGCCGAGGCCCTGCTGGCCCAGGATGCAAAGCTGGACGTTGTCGCCGCCGCCGAAGGCTACATCAATGAGGAAGTGCCCGACGCAGAGGCCGCCCTGGCCGGCGCGCGGGACATCATCGCCGAGCAGGTGAGCGACGACGCCCGCCTGCGCGCGGAACTGCGCCGCTTCTACGGCGCTTTCGGCGTGGTGAAGAGCGAAGCCGCCAAGGAAGAGGACAGCGTCTACGCCCAGTATTACGACTTCTCCCAGCCGGTGAGCAAAATTGCCGGCCACCGGGTGCTGGCCCTGGACCGGGGCGAGCGGGAGGAATTTTTGAAGGTATCGGTGGAGGTGGACGCCGAGCGGGCCGCCGCCCTCTGCTGCAAGATGTTCGTCAGGGGCCGCAGCGCCGCCGCCGAGCAGGTGGAGGCCGCCGTGCGGGACGCCTACGCCCGCCTCATCCACCCCAGCCTGGAGCGGGAGGTGCGCGCCGCCCTCACCGAGCAGGCGGCGGAAGGAGCCATCAAGGTCTTTGGCGAAAACCTGCGCCAGCTGCTGCTGGCCCCGCCCATCAAGGGCAAGGTGGCCATGGGCCTGGACCCCGGCTACCGCATGGGCTGCAAGGTGGCGGTGGTGGACGCCACCGGCAAGGTGCTGGACACCGCCGTGGTCTACCCGGTGCCCCAGTTCAAGCGGGTGGAGCAGGCCAAGAGCACCATCAAGGCCCTCATCAAAAAGCACGGGGTGCAGATCATCGCCATCGGCAACGGCACCGCCGGCAAGGAGACGGAGATTTTCGCCGCCGACGTCATCCGCGAGCTGGGCGGCGGCGTGCAGTACATGGTGGTCAGCGAGGCGGGGGCCAGCGTCTACTCCGCCAGCGAGCTGGCCGCGAAGGAGTTCCCCCAGTTCGACGTGAACCTGCGCAGCGCGGTGTCCATCGCCCGCCGCTTGCAGGACCCCCTGGCGGAGCTGGTGAAGATTGACCCCAAGGCGGTGGGCGTGGGCCAGTATCAGCACGACATGCCCGCAAAGCGCCTTGCCGCCGCGCTGGACGGCGTGGTGGAGGACTGCGTGAACACCGTGGGCGTGGACCTGAACACCGCCAGCGCGCCCCTTTTGAGCCGGGTGGCGGGCCTTTCCGCCGCCACCGCCAAGAACGTGGTGGCCTGGCGGGAGGAGAACGGCGCCTTCGCCAGCCGCGCCCAGCTGAAAAAGGTGAAGGGCCTGGGGCCCAAGGCCTTTGAGCAGTGCGCGGGCTTTCTGCGGGTGCCGGGGGCCAAGGAGCCGCTGGACGCCACTGCCGTCCACCCCGAAAGCTACGCCGCGGCGCGGGCGCTTTTGAAGCTGTGCGACTTCACCGAGGCGGACATCGGCACCGAGGCCATCGCCGCCCTGCCCAAGCGGGCCAAAGCCATCGGCTTTGAGCGCCTTTGCGCCGAGACCGGCGCGGGCAAAGAGACCCTGGAAGACATCATCGCGGAGCTTTTGCGCCCCGGCCGGGACATGCGTGACGAGCTGCCCCCGCCGCTGCTGCGCACCGACGTGATGGGCATGGAGGACCTGAAGCCCGGCATGGAGCTCACCGGCACCGTGCGCAACGTCATCGACTTCGGCGCCTTTGTGGACATCGGCGTGCATCAGGACGGCCTTGTGCACATCAGCCAGCTGAGCGACAAGTTCATCCGCCACCCCGGCGAGGCGGTGAAGGTGGGCCAGGTGGTGAAGGTGAAGGTCTTGGATGTTGACCTCAAGAAAAAGCGCATCAGCCTGACCATGAAGGGCCTGAACAACTGAAAACGCGCAAAAAAGCCGCCCCGGCGTTTTAAGCCGGGGTGCCGTAAGAAAACGACGCCGGGAAGCAGGCGCTTTTGCGGTATCGCGGCGTCAAAGCGCCTTGACAACCACCAAGGGTGCCTGCGGCGCTTTTCCTTGCGCTCCCATCAAAATCGCCCGCTTCTTGGTGCTGTGCAGTTCTGCCCCAGGATTTTGGATGAAGAAAACGCAAAGAGCGGCCTCACAAGCCTTGGTGGCTTGGGAGGCCGCTCTGCGTGCTTTATGCGCCAAAATCCTACGGCAGAACCGCCGTTTTCTTATGCCATCCCGGCCTTGCCGGGTCGGCTTTTGGCTTATATTCAGAACATGCGGTAGTCCAGTTCCCAGGGCAGGGGCAGGGTGCGGTCGATGTCCGCCTCGGTGAAGGCGCGGTTCTCGGCGGCGGCCTTCTTGCGGGCTTCGGCCTCGAACCACACGTTGGCAAGGCCCAGCGCGCCCTCCCGGATCATGGCGTAGTCCACTTTGAAGCACTCGTCCACGAAGTCCAGCTTGCCCAGCTTCACCGCGGCTTCGGCGGCGATGAGGCGGGCGCTCTGGGTGCGGCGGTGCGCCGGCAGCGCCTGCCACAGGGCCCAGCCCTCGGCAAAGCGGCCCGCGCGCACAAGGCCCTCCAGCGCCAGCTCGGCAAAGCTCTCGTCCAGCTTGTCGCCCTCCAGCCGGTGGGCGGCCACGAACCAGTCCGCGGCGGCGGCCCAGTCGTTTCGGCGGGCAGCCAGCTTGCCCAGGGCGGCGGCGGCAAAGGCGCTGCCGCCGGCGGCCAGGGCTTCCAGCACCGGCACGGCCTCGGCCTCCCGGTCGTTCTCCACCAGCGCCACGGCCCACTGGAAGCGGGCGTCGGCGGTGGCGTCGGGGCGGTTCGCGGTGCGCTCCAGAACGCCCAGCCATTCGGGGGCGGTCATGTAGGCGGCGGGCAGGGCCGCGTCGGGCAACATGCCGCCGCCCAGCACCTCCGCCCAGGGCCAGAGCGCGCTCTCCGGCGTGGGGGCGGGGAAGGCCAGATGGGGCGCGAAGTCCCCTTCGCCCGCGGCGGCGCGGCGCATTCGCTCCAGACCGCCCCGCTCGTCGCCGGCGAAGAGCAGGGCCCCGCCGGGCAGGGTGGCCTCCGCGGCGCAGGCGGCGTCGATGGCCGCCACCTCGGCGGCGGGCAGCAGGGCTTCCACCTTCCGGGCCACGCTGTTCTGGGCGTCGTGCCACTCGCCCGCCACCTCGGCGGCGGGGGCGGCGAAGGCGCCGAAGATCTGGGTGAAGGACACCACGGCCTTGGGGCCGATGACGGCAGTGTGCAGCTGGGTGGGGGCAAGGCCCGCCTGCACCTCGATGTAGTCGCCCTGACCGGGCTTCGAGAGGTAATCGCACCAGTGCCGCCCGCCCTGCAGGTTGCCCCAGCAGAACATCTTGCGGGCGTAGAGGGGCTGGGTGCTGCGCTCAAAGAAGCCGCGCCCGTCCTCCTCGGCGGCCACCTCCCAGGGGGCCGGCTCGGTGCGCTCGTTCTGGAAGAAGTATTCGGTGGAGAAGGGGATGCGCCAGGGGTAGCTGGCGTCCGCCCCGTGCATGGTGGGCGGGCAGGGCATCTCGCACCGGCCAAAGCCGGGGTTTTTGCCGTATTCGGTCATCTGCAGCTGGTGCAGCACCTGGCCCGAAGCGCTGAACACCCGGGTGTGCCCGGTCAGGGGCACGGCGGTGTTGGTCCACCAGTAAAGGGGCGAGGCTTTGTCCAGCGTGTTCTCGATGCGCACGTGCACCGCCAGCTGCTTTGCGCCGCCCGCAAGGTGGAAGTCCAGCTGATAGACCTGCCGCTGGATGGCCTCGTACTGGTACATCCGCAAAAAATCGCCGCCGTCCGGCTCCTTCACCTTGCAGCAGTAAAGGGGCGAGCAGGTGAACACATGGTGACCGGTGTGGCCCAGGTTCCACTCCACGCCGCCGGAGAACCAGGCGTTGCGGATGGCCAGGTTCGCGATGCGCAGGGCGGGGTTCTCAAACAGCAGTTCCCGGCCTTCGTCCTTGTCGAACAGCGACCACAGCCGCCCGCCCATGGTGGGCAGAAGGGTGGCCTTCAGGTGCTCGTTTTCCAGCATCAGGGCGGGCAGGCTCACCGGCTCGTCGCTGCGGGTGTAACGGTCCTGCATGCGGTAGGGGAGGGTGCGCGCGCCGCACCCCACGCCGTAACCTTCCAGGTCCTCCGGGCGGAAGGCGCCGTTGTGGGGCAGGTCCAGATCCTGGACCGGCACGCGGAAGAAGGGCTGGGGGTCCTGGGGGCCGGGCAGCGCGCCCGGCAGGGTCAGCTGGCTGGCAGAAAGCTGCATGATGCCGATGCTCCTTTTGTTGAAGAATTCGCTCCGAAATTTGCACCCGAGGGGTGCTTTGTGACCCCATTATACCCCCGCCCCGGCGGGGCGGACAAGGGGGAGACATTCGGCTTTTCGTCCGCCTTTTTTGTCCTATCGGCAGCGCCACGCCGCCCTTTTTTGCCGGGTGGGTGTTGTGACCGAAGCGGATGTGTTATAATAGTGCAAAACAAACAAAAGCGCCTGCCCGCGCAGGCGAGACCAAGGGGGAGGACCCATGACTTCACAACTGCTTACCGTGGCCGCCGCCGCGCCCCGGGTGCACATTGCCGCCCCGGAAGCCAACGCCCGGGAAATGCTGGCCCTGGCGGTGGAAAACGCCGACGCTTCGGTCATTCTGTTCCCGGAGCTGGCCATCACCGGCTACACCTGCGCCGACCTCTTCGGTCAGACCCGCCTGCTGGAGGCTTCCCGCCGGTGGCTGAACTGGCTGGCGAAAGAGGCCTGGGACAAGGGCGTGAAAGGCCTTCTGGCCGTGGGCGCGCCGGTGCCCGCCGACAACCAGCTCTTCAACTGCCTTGTGCTGCTGCACGGCGGCGCGCCGGTGGCCGTGGTGCCCAAGAGCTGCCTGCCCAACTACGGCGAATTTTACGAAAAGCGGTGGTTCGCCCCCGCCTCGGCCCGCCTGTCCGACCACGTGCTCTGGCCGCTGGAAAACGGCGAGTGCATCCAGGTGCCCTTCGGCGAGGACCTGCTGGTGGCCGACCGCACCGGCGCGGTGGTGCTGGCCGCCGAGATCTGCGAGGACCTGTGGGCCCCGGTGCCCCCCAGCGGCTTTGCCTGCCTTGCCGGGGCGGACGTCATCCTGAACCCCTCCGCCAGCAACGAGACGGTGACCAAAAGCGACTACCGCCGCCAGCTGGTGAAGGGCCAGTCCGCCCGGTGCGACTGCGTCTATGTCTACGCCGGCGCGGGCGACACCGAGAGCACCACCGACCTTGTGTTCAGCGGCCACGGCATGATCTGCGAGAACGGCCGTCTGCTGGCCGAGCAGCTTTATCCCGCCCCCGGCAGCGTCATCCGGGCGGTGGTGGACGTGGAGCGGGTGCGCACCGACCGGCTGCGCCACGGCTCTTATATGGAGAGCATCCGCCCCGCACCCTGGCGCACCGTGCGGCTGGCGGCGGACCTCATCGACCCGGCCGCCCAGGGCCGCCTGCTGGCCCAGCGGCCGGCGGAGCGCCTGCCCTTCGTGCCGGACGAGCCGGAAAAGCTGGACGGCCGCTGCGCGGAAATTGCCCGCATCCAGGCCACCGGCCTTGCCCGGCGGCTGGCTGCCAGCGGCGCGAAGCGGGCGGTCATCGGCCTGTCCGGCGGGCTGGACAGCACCCTCGCCTTCCTGGCGGCGCTGCAGGCCATGGAAAGCCTGGGCCGCCCCGCCGCCGACGTGCTGGCGGTGAGCATGCCCTGCGTGGGCACCACCCAGCGCACCTTCGGCAACGCCGCGGCGCTGGCGCAGCTCACCGGCGCGGAATACCGGGAGGTGCCCATCAAGAGCGCCCTGGAGGGCCACCTCAAGGACATCGGCCACTCCGCCGACCTCTACGACACCACTTTCGAGAACGCCCAGGCCCGGGAGCGCACCCAGATTTTGATGGACCTGGCCAATCAGGAGGGGGGCATCGTGGTGGGCACCGGCGATCTGTCCGAGCTGGCCCTGGGCTGGTGCACCTACAACGGCGACCACATGAGCATGTACGGTGTGAACGCCTCCATCCCCAAAACGCTGGTCAAGGCCATGGTGGCCTGGCACGCCCGCCGCATGTGCGACGAGCACCCCCACATCCCCCGGGTGCTGCTGGACATCCTGGACACCCCCATCAGCCCGGAGCTGCTGCCGGTGGGGCAGGACGGCGCACTGGTGCAGAAGACCGAGGAGGCCCTGGGCAAATACGACCTGCACGACTTCGCCCTCTACCACATGCTGCGGGGCGGCTATTCCCCCCAGCGCATCCTGGAGATGGCCTGCATCGCCTACCCCGAGGTGAGCCGCCAGACGGTGCGCGCCACCCTCAAGACCTTCTACCGCCGCTTCTTCACCCAGCAGTTCAAGCGCAGCTGCCTGCCGGACGGCCCCAAGGTGGGCTCGGTGAGCCTCTCGCCCCGAGGCGACTGGCGCATGCCCAGCGACGCCGAGGCCGCGGAATTCCTGGAGTTTGAGTGATGTATAGTTTTTGACAGAGTAAGGTAAAATTTCACATTTTCTATTGCGGTGTGCCCATCATTATGGTATGATTCCTCTAACATCTTCTCAAAGGGAGGAAGGAAATCATGAACAAGAACATTGTGCTCTGCGTCATCCTCAGCATCATAACTTGCGGCATTTACGGGCTGTACTGGCTGTACACCCTCAACGAGGCTGCGCGCACTGTCAACCCGGGCGAGTGGCAGATGGACGGCGTGCTGGTGGTGGTGCTGACGGTGGTCACCTGCGGCGTCTTCGGCTACTACTGGAACTACAAGATGGGCAAGGCCTTCACGGCCATCGGCGCGCCCGACAACAGCGTGCTGTATCTGGTGCTGTCCATCATCGGCCTGAGCATCGTCAACTGGTGCATCATGCAGGATTCCATCAACCGCGCTTATCCCGCCCAGCAGTAAACTGTGCAAAAAGGGCCGTCCCCGGCGGGGGGCGGCCTTTTTTGCGCCTTTTCCTTGTATTCGGCGGAAAAAGCAAGTATAATGAACTGATGTAAAAAGACTGTTCGCCGGGCCTTTTGCCCGGCGCGGAAAAGAGGAACCAAAAATGGAGACCATGGGCAACCTGCGCCGCACCCGATATTGCGGCGAAGTGCGTCTGGCGGATGCCGGGCAGGAGATGGTGGTGGCCGGTTCGGTGGCCAAGTGCCGCGACAAGGGCGGCATCATCTTCGTGGACCTGCGGGACACCAGTGGCATTCTGCAGCTGGTGTTTGACGACGGCACCGACCGGGCCGTGTTCGAAAAGGCCGGCAGCCTGAAAAGCGAGTATGTGATCATTGCCAAGGGCACCCTGCGCGAGCGGGACGCCAAGACCGACAAGATCGCCACCGGCGATGTGGAGTTGTATGTCAGCGAGCTGCGGGTGCTCAGCGCCGCCGAGACCACGCCCTTCGAGATCCGGGACGAGGTGAAGGTGAAGGACGAGCTGCGCCTGAAATACCGCTATCTGGACCTGCGCCGCCCCTCCATGCACGAGCCGCTGGTGCTGCGCAGCAAGATCTGCCAGGTCACCCGCAACTTCCTGTGCGACAACCACTTCTGCGAGATCGAGACCCCGATGCTGATGAAGTCCACCCCCGAGGGCGCCCGCGACTATCTGGTGCCCAGCCGGGTGCAGCCGGGCCATTTCTACGCCCTGCCCCAGTCGCCTCAGATCTACAAGCAGATCCTGATGCTCTCCGGCTTTGACCGCTACTTCCAGATCGCCCGCTGCTTCCGCGACGAGGACCTGCGCGCCGACCGCCAGCCCGAGTTCACCCAGATCGACCTGGAGATGAGCTTCGTCTCTGAGGAAGACGTGATGGCCATCTGCGAGGGCCTTCTGAAGAAGCTGTGGAAGGAAGTGCTGGACATCGACCTGCCCGAGCACTTCGAGCGCCTTTCCTGGGACGAGGCCATGGCCCGCTTCGGCTCCGACAAGCCGGACACCCGCTTCGGCCTGGAGCTGCAGGACGTGACCGACGCGGTGCGCTCCACCGAGTTCGCCCCCTTCAAGAACGCCATCGCCGCCGGCGGCAGTGTGCGCCTCATCAACTGCAAGGGCCTGGCCCATCAGCTGACCCGCAAGACCATCGACAAGCTGGTGGACGTGGCCAAGACCTACGGCGTGAAGGGCCTTGCCTACACCCGCCTTACCGAGGAGGGCGAGACCTCCAGCTTCGAGAAGTTCCTCACCGAAGAGGAGAAGGCCGCCCTGCGCAAAGCCGCGGGCGCCGAGACCGGTGACGTGCTGCTGGTGGTGAGCGACGAGAACTCCACCCGCGCCTGCACGGCTCTGGGCCAGGTGCGTCTGGAGGTGGGCCGCCGCTGCGAGCTCATCGACCCCGCCAAGTTCAACTTCCTGTGGGTGGTGCGCTTCCCGCTGTTCGAGTACAGCGAGGAGGAGGGCCGCTTCATGGCCATGCACCATCCCTTCACCATGCCCACCGAGGACTCCATGGACAAGCTGGAGTCCGACCCCGGCGCCTGCTACGCCAACGCCTACGACATCGTGCTCAACGGCGTGGAGCTGGGCGGCGGTTCCATCCGTATCAACGACCCCGAGCTGCAGGCCCGCATGTTCCGGGCCCTGGGCTTCACCGAGGAGCGCGCCCGCGAGAACTTCGGCTTCCTGATGGACGCCTACCGCTACGGTGCGCCCCCCCACGGCGGCTGGGCCATCGGCCTGGACCGTCTGGTGATGCTGATGCTGGGCCGCGACTCCATCCGCGACGTCATCGCCTTCCCCAAGGTGCAGAACGCCAGCGAGCTGATGAGCGGCGCGCCCGACACCGTGGACGAAAAGCAGCTGCGCGATCTGTGCATCGAGTGCACCGGCGCCGAAGAGTAAAGAACAAAAGGGAACGCCCCCGCGGCCTTTGGCCGCGGGGGCGTTTTTCTGTTTGTTCACACGAACGCGCAAGGGCTGCTTTTCTTACAGGCCGTTGCGGGCGTTGTAGGCAGCCGCCAGGGCGTTGGTGTTCTTGATGAGGATGTGCATGGCCACCCAGGGACCGATGCCGCACAGCAGCGCGCCCACCAGATACCACAGCAGCACGCTGGTGCCGTTCTCCTGGAAAGCCAGCCCATAGCGGGGAGCGTTGGCCGCCAGACGGTTGCCCAGCTTGTACTCCCAGTACAGGCCGTAGAAGCCGCAGGTGACGAAGCTCAGCAGGATGAAGGCCAGAAGGCCGCCGGTCTTTTCGCCGTCCTCGCGGCACATGGTGTTCACATCGCGGGCGATGGAGTAGATGAAGTAGTAGCTGTAAATGCCGCAGGTGATGATGCTCAGCAGGATGTAGGCGATGAGGCTGCGGTTGGTGGGGATGCGGGTGGCGGTGGGATAGCCGGCCGCCTGAGCCTGGGCCTGCGCCTGCTGGGCCGCCTGGGCCTGCTGCGCCTGATGGGCGTCGTAGGCGCTCTTGGCGGAAGCGGCAGCCGCGCCGGCCTGCTGCTGCACATCGCCCGCGCCCTTTTTCAGGGCCTCGGCGATGACGGCCATCTTGGCGGCGGGGTCGTTGATGACGCTGGCAGGCTGGGGGGCTTCCTTCATCAGATAAAGGATGCCCCACACGCCGCCCACGCACAGCGCCAGCCAGAAGGCCAGCCCCAGCAGGCCGCCCAGATAGCTCAGCAGCATGGAGAAGTTGAAGAACCGGAAGAAGACGACGTTCAGCAGGATGGACACAAACACGCTCAGCAGCCGAACGATCAGCAGGCCCGCCGCGCTGGCCACCAGGCCGAAGACCAGGGCCTCGGTGTTCTCTTTGGTGCGGCGCAGGGCCAGCAGCGCCAGCATGGCGGCCGCCCCCAGATAGCACACCACGGTGGCCAGGTTCAGCACCGCATAGAACAGGGAGGGAATGCTGGCGTAACGCACAAGGGAGAACAGGTTGCTGAAAACGCCGCCTATGGAGCCCAGGGCCCGCAGCAGGCAGATGACGCCGCAGACGGCGGCAAAGATCTTCAGCAGCAGGTCATAGCTCACGCCGCCGTTCGAGGGCGCCGCGCCGGCAGGCTGGGCCGGGGTGGGGGGAACGGGCGGCGGACCGCCGGCAGGGCCGCCGGTGGTGGGGCCGGGAACAGGCTCGGGCAGGGGCATGGGCGCGGGCTCATCCGCTTTGGGCGCGGGCTCAGCCACCGGGTCGGGCAGAGGCATGGGGGCGGGCTCCGGCACCGGGTCGGGCAGGGGCATGGGTTCCGGCTCCTGCGCCTTGGGGGCGGGGGCGGCCTCCGGCACCGGCAGGTCAAACACCAGTTCCGGGGCGGGCGGGGCTTCGGGAGCCGGGCCCGGCTCCACCACCAGCTCCGGCTGGGCAGCGGGCTCCTCCGCCTGGGGAACAGGTTCGATCACCGTCTCGCCTGCGGGCTCCGCAGCAGCCTGAGACGCGCCGCAATAGATGCAGAAATTGCTGTTTTCGGGGATTTCTTTTCCGCATTGCTTGCAAAACATGGTCATTCCTCACTTTCTAAACGGCAAAAGCCGCAGGATACGATTCAAAAGCCCCGTCTCGGGGGCAAACACCACCACGGTGTCCTCCGGGTCCGCCAGCCGCAGGATATACACCGCGACAAAGGCGATGCCTGCCGCCCAGGCGAGAACGGTGACAAGGCGGCGGGGCAGGCGCTTGCGCAGAAAAAACACCAGCACCGCCGGCGGCACCATCCAGAACAGGGGGTGGTAGAAAAAGGCCTCGGCCCAGTCGCCGGCCAGCGCCGCCAGCCAGGCGCGGGTCATGCCGCACCCGGCGCAGGAAACGCCGGTGACGGCTTTGATGGGGCAGCCGAAGCCCGCAAAGTGCAGCGCCGCGTAAAGCGCCGCCACGGCGGCCAGGGCGGCCAGGTCCTGTTTTTTCATGCCGCCGTCCCGGTCAGTTCTTCAGCGCCTGCATGGGGGCGGGGATGCGGCCGCCCCGGTCGATGAACACCTTGGGGCTGTATTTGCTGATGGGCAGGATGGGCGCATAGCCCAGAAGGCCGCCAAAGTCCAGCTCCTCGCCGGCGCTGCGCCCGATGGCGGGGATGACGCGCACGGCGGTGGTCTTGCTGTTCACCATGCCGATGGCCGCTTCGTCGGCGATGAGGGCGCTGATGACCTCGGCGGGGGTGTCGCCGGGGATGACCACCATGTCGATGCCCACGCTGCAAACGGCGGTCATGGCTTCCAGTTTTTCCATGCACAGGCTGCCCCGGCGCACGGCCTGGATCATGCCGTCGTCCTCGCTCACGGGGATGAAAGCGCCCGAAAGGCCGCCCACATGGTTGGAGGCCATCACGCCGCCCTTTTTCACCGCGTCGTTCAAAAGGGCGAGGGCGGCGGTGGTGCCGCACTGGCCGCAGCTCTCCAGGCCCATCTCTTCCAGAATGTTGGCCACGCTGTCGCCGATGGCGGGGGTGGGGGCAAGGCTCAGGTCCACGATGCCGAAGGGCACGCCCAGCTCCTTGGCGGCCAAGTTGCCCACCAGCTGGCCCATGCGGGTGATCTTGAAGGCGGTGCGCTTGATGAGCTCCGCCACCTGGTCCAGGGGCGCGTCCTTGGGCAGCTTTGCCAGCGCCGCGCGCACCGCGCCCGGGCCGGAAACGCCCACGTGCACCACGCAGTCCGGCTCGCCCACGCCGTGGAAGGCGCCCGCCATGAAGGGGTTATCCTCCGGCGCGTTGCAGAACACCACCAGCTTGGCCGCGCCCATGCACTGGTTTTGGGCGGTGGCCTCGGCGGCCTTGCGCACCACCTGGCCCATCATCTTCACCGCGTCCATGTTGAGGCCGGTCTTGGTGGAGCCGATGTTCACGCTGCTGCAAACGACGTCGGTCTCGGCCAGCGCCCGGGGAATGGCCTCGACGAGCCGCTCGTCCCCGGCGGAAAAGCCCTTGTGCACCAGCGCGCCGAAGCCGCCGATGAAGTTCACGCCCACCGCCTTGGCCGCCTTGTCCAGGGCCTTGGCGTAGTCCACCGGGTCGGCGTCCGGGGCGCTGGCCAGCAGCATGGCGATGGGGGTCACGCTGATGCGCTTGTTGATGATGGGGATGCCGTAGTCGCTGCTGATCTTTTCCACCACCGGCACCAGCCGCGCGGCGCGGGTGGTGATCTTGTCATAGATCTTCTCGCAGGCGCGCTTGGGGTCGGGGTCGGCGCAGTCCAGCAGGCTGATGCCCATGGTCACGGTGCGCACGTCCAGGTTCTCGCCGGAGATCATGTTGATGGTCTCCATGATGTCGCGGGTGTTGATCATGCTCATTGAAACCGCCTCCCGCTCAAATGTGGTGCATCGCGACGAACACTTCTTCGCGGGTGAGGTGCAGCTCCATGTTCATGGTGGCGGCCACCTTGTCCAGCGCGGCGCGCACGGTCTCCATGGGCGCGGTGCACTTTTCCAGATTCACCAGCATGATCATGCAGAACATCTCCTGCATGATGCTCTGGGTCACGTCCTCGATGTTGATGTTCAGCTCGGCGCAGACCTGGCTGACCCGGGCGACAACGCCCACGGTGTCCCGGCCTACCACGGTGATAACAGCTCTCATAATGCTTTTCCTCGCTTTCCACCCCGGGCGTGGAAAAAACGCGCCGCACAGGTTAGGCTCATTATATCAGATTTTGCACTCTTTTTGTTTACTTTGCGCATGATTTTTTTTATAATTAAGAACAAACCGCAATCACATCAAGGAACCGAGGTAGTGAATATGGAACGCTTGCTGCAACTGCTGGAAGAAAACGCCCGCCTGTCGGTGGAGGACCTGGCTGCCATGCTCTCCTCCACGCCGGAAGAGGTGGCCGCAAAGATGGACGAATACACCAAGACCGGCGTCATCCGCGGCTACAAGGCCCTGGTGGACTGGGAAAAGCTGAACGCCGACCGGGTCAAGGCGGTCATCGAGCTGCGGGTGCGTCCCAAGAAGAGCCACGGCTTTGACGAGATCGCCTCCGCCATCGCCTGCTTCGACGAGGTGCAGAGCGTGCTGCTGATGAGCGGCGGCTACGACCTGCAGCTCATCCTCACCGGCCACAGCTTCCAGGAGATCGCCCTCTTCGTGGCCAAGCGCCTGGCCCCCATGGACGACGTGCTGTCCACCGCCACCCACTTCGTGCTGCGCACCTATAAAAAGGACGGCGTTCTCTACGCGGACGAGGAAACCGACGAGAGGGAGTGGGCCACGCTGTGATGAACTATGACAAGGTGATCGCGCCTGCCGCGGCGGCCATGCGCCCCAGCGGCATCCGCAAATTTTTCGACCTGGCCGCCGAGATGGAGGGCTGCATCAGCCTGGGCGTGGGCGAGCCGGACTTCAAGACCCCCTGGCGCATCCGGGACGCGGGCATCCGCAGCCTGGAAAAGGGGCGCACCAGCTACACCGCCAACGCCGGCCTGAAAGAGCTTCGCTATGAGATCGCCGCCTACATGAAGCGGCGCTTCGGCCTGGAATACGCCGACCCCCTGCACGAGATATTGGTCACCGTGGGCGGCAGCGAGGCCATCGACATGGCCATCCGCAGTCTGGTGGCCCCGGGCGACGAGGTCATCATCCCCGAGCCCTGCTTTGTGTGCTATCAGCCCATCACCACCCTCACCGGCGGCGTGCCGGTGCCGGTGCCCCTGAAGGCGGAGAACGAGTTCCGCCTCACCGCCGAGGAGCTGAAGGCCGCCATCACCCCCAAGACCAAACTGCTGGTGCTGCCCTTCCCCTGCAACCCTACCGGCGCGGTGATGGAAAAGGAGCATCTGGAGGCCATCGCCCAGGTGCTGCGGGGCACCGACATCATGGTGCTGTCGGACGAGATCTACGCCGAGCTGAACTACGGCACCGAGCGCCACGTGAGCATCGCCAGCCTGCCGGGCATGGCCGAGCGCACCATCGTGGTGAACGGCTTCTCCAAGGCCTTTGCCATGACCGGCTGGCGGCTGGGCTACGCCTGCGGCCCCGCCCCGGTGATGAAAATTATGACCAAGCTGCACCAGAACTGCATCATGTGCGCGCCCACCACCAGCCAGTACGCCGCGGTGGTGGCCATGCGGGAGTGCGACGACGAAATTGAGCGCATGCGCCGGGAATACGACGTGCGCCGCCGGCTTCTGGTCAAGCGCTTCAACGACATGGGCATGGACTGCTTCGAGCCCAAGGGCGCGTTCTATGTCTTCCCCAGCATCCAGCGCACCGGCCTTTCCAGCGCCGACTTCTGCGAAAAGCTGCTTTACAGCCAGAAGGTGGCTGTGGTGCCCGGCACCGCTTTCGGCGATTCCGGCGAGGGCTATGTGCGGGTGAGCTACGCCTACTCGGTGAACCACCTCACCGAGGCCCTGGGCCGCATCGAGCGCTTCTTGGAGGAACTGGGCGTCCATGGATGAACGGGTGTTCTTTGCCGCCGCGCCAAGCTATTCCCAAAGCGCGGTGGACGACGCGGTGGAAGGGCTCTTTCGGCAGCTGCCCGCTGCCGTCCTGCTGGCCCCGGGCAAAAAGGTGCTGCTGAAACCCAACCTCCTCTCCGGTACCGCCCCCGAAAAGGCGGTGACCACCCACCCGGCGGTGGTGAAGGCGGTCATCCGCGCCGCAAAGCGCCGGGGCGTGGCCGCGGCCGACATCACCGTGGCCGATTCCCCCGGCGGGCCCCACGCCTCCGGCCTTGTGAAAGCCGCCTGGAAGGCCAGCGGCATCGCCGCCGTCTGCGCTGAGGAGGGCGTGCAGCTTTACACCGGCACCGCCAGCGGCGAGGCCCCCAAAGCCGAGGGCGCAAAGCGCCGCTTCACCCTGCTGGAGCCGGTGCTGGCGGCGGACGTTATCATCGACCTGCCCAAGTGCAAGACCCACATGATGACCGGCCTTTCGGCGGCCGCAAAGAACCTTTTCGGCTGCATCCCCGGCCTGCAGAAGGCCGAGTGGCACATGCGCTGCCCCAAAAAAGAGGACTTCGGCGACATGCTCATCGACCTGCTGCTCACCGTGAAGCCCGCCTTCGCGGTGCTGGACGGCATCGTGGGCCATGAGGGCAACGGCCCCAGCGGCGGCAGCCCCCGACCCCTGGGCTTTCTGGCGGCGGCGGAGGATATGCTGTCCATGGACCTGGCCCTCTGCCGGATGCTGGGCCTTGCGCCGGAGAGCGTGCCCTACCTTGCCGCGGCGGGGCGGCGCGGGCTCTGCCCTGCGGCCTTCGACCCGGCCCTGGCGGCAGGGGAGACGGCGCTGTTCGCTCCCGTGGAAAACTTCCGCCTGCCGGACTCCTGGCGCAAGATGAACTTTTCCGACTCCGCCCCCCGGGCGGTGCGCTGGGCGGTGCCCGCGGTGGAAAAGTGGGTCGCGCCCCGGCCGAAGATCGCCCCGGCGCGCTGCATCGGCTGCGGCCGCTGCGCCGAGATCTGCCCCCAGCACACCATCGAGCTGAAAAACAAAAAGGCTCACATCAAGCCCAAAGACTGCATCCGCTGCTTTTGCTGCCACGAGGTCTGCCCGGTGCAGGCCATCGACACAAAGCGGTTTTTCCTCTTTAAAAAACTGTGAGGTGAACGCGCCATGAAACAGGTCACCGTGCTGGCCCCGGCCAAACTCAACCTGACCCTGGACGTGGTGGGCCTTCTGCCCGGCGGCTACCATGCGCTGGACATGATCATGCAGGCCATCACCCTCCACGAGCGGGTCACCCTGCGCAAAAGCCGGGACCTCATCCTGCGGCTGCCCGGCAGCCGGGTGCCCCCCAACGAAAAGAACACCGCCTGGAAGGCGGCCCTGGCCTTCTTCCACTACACCGGCCTGCTGGCCGGGGTGGAGATGGAGGTGCGCAAGGTCACCCCGGTGCGGGCGGGCATGGCGGGCGGCAGCGCCGATGCCGCCGCCGTGCTGGTGGGCCTCAACGCCCTCTACAACGCGCGCCTTTCCATGAGCGAACTGTGCGCCATCGGGGCCACCCTCGGGGCGGACGTGCCCTTCGCCCTCTTGGGCGGCACCTGCCGGGTGCAGGGCAAGGGCGACCTTCTGCGCCCCCTGCCCCCCTGCCCGGACTGCCGCTTCGTGGTGGCCATGCCCAGCGTGGGGGTGAGCACCCCCGCCGCCTTCGCCGCCTACGATGAGGTGGGCAGCAGCGTCCACCCGGACGGCGAGGCCGCCGAGGCCGCCGTGCGTGCCGGGGACCTCGCCGCCCTCTGCGCCGCCATGGGCAATGCCCTGGAGGAGTGCAGCGGCGCGAAGGAAACGCCCCACATCAAGGAGCTGCTGCGCCAAAACGGCGCGAAGCAGGCGCTGATGACCGGCAGCGGCGCGGCGGTGTTCGGGGTGTTCGACGACCCCGAGCGGGCCGAGGCGGCCCGGGCCGCCCTGGCAAAGGAGTACCGCCAGGTGTATCTGGCCGCCCCCGACAAGGGCGGCGCGAGAGTGCTGCCCGCGCCCAAGCGCCGCGGCTGAATAAACCGCAAAAAACACGTCTATACTTTTGGCAGATGTTACCAAAAGGAAGGACGTGTTTTTTTGTTTGCTCATTTTCATGTTCGCCTCAGCCGCCGGGCGGTGCTGGAGGTCAGCGCGGGGCTGGGCCTTCTGCTGGCCGTGGTACTTACCTGCTGGATGTCCAGCTTCTGCGCCCTGGCCGACGAGGTGCGGGCGAACACCCTGCGCCTGCACGTGCAGGCAAACTCCGACTCCGAGGCCGACCAGACCCTCAAACTCACCGTGCGGGACGCGGTGCTGGAAGAGGCCGCCGCCCTCTTCGCCGGCGCAAAGGACGAGGCGGACGCCCGCCGCATCGCGGAAGAGTCGCTGCCCCGGCTGCAGGCCTGCGTGGAGCGCACTTTGAAAGAGGAGGGCAGCAGCCTCTCCGCCCGGGTCTACCTCACCGAGATGTACTTCGACACCACCTGTTACGAGGACTTCACCCTGCCCGCCGGGGTCTACGACGCGCTGCGGGTGGAGCTGGGGGCCCACGCGGGCAGAAACTGGTTCTGCGTGCTCTATCCCGGCCTGTGCCTGCCCGCCGCCGGCGAGGCGGCAGTGTATCCCACCGAGGCCCAGCAAAATCTGGTGGAAGCGCCCAGGGTGGAGGTGCGCTTTGCCGCCCTGGAATGGCTGGAGCACCTCACCGGCGAAGCGGGGAACTGAGCGCGGCGCACCCTTCCCGAACCCCGGGCATACAATGGGGCAAGGAGGGATGCGATTTATGGCAACCATTGAACAGGCCGGCACCACCGCGATGCCGCCTTATTTCGGCACAGTTTTGAGAAGCGGCTCTTCCGGGCCGGATTGCGCCCAGGTGCAGACCTGGCTGAACGGGGTGCACACCCGCTGGCCCCAGGTGCCGTCGGTGACGGTGGACGGCCAGTACGGCAGCAGCACCGCGAACGCGGTGAAGGCGTTCCAGACCGTGGCGGGCCTCACCGCCGACGGCCAGGTGGGCTCCTCTACCTGGAACGCCCTCTACGCCGCCTTCGCGGACATCCGCGGCGCGGGGGAGGTCTTTTGCGGCATCACCGCCCGCTCCGGCGACAAGGGCGCGGTGGTCAAGAGCATGCAGCAGAAGCTCATCCGCATCCGCCAGGTCTACACCGCCATCGCTTCCATCAGCGCGGACGGGGCCTTCGGCAGCGCCAGCGCCGGGGCGGTGAAGCAGTTCCAGCGTCAGTTTGCCCTGAGCATCGACGGCTCCTTCGGCCGCAACACCTTCGCCGCCCTGGCCAAGGTCTACGGCCAGGTGCTGGCGGGCACGCCCACCCCGGTGCTGCCCCGCTACCCCGGCCTCTTGCAGCAGGGCAGCACCGGCGATTCGGTGCGCTGCGTCCAGAGCTATCTGTCTGCGCTGGGCGGCACCGTGCCCAAGGTGACCATCGACGGCCAGTACGGCAGCGCCACCACCGCGTCGGTGCGCTCCTTCCAGCGGCTGGCCCGCCTCACCGAGGACGGCAAGGTCGGCCCCGCCACCTGGAGCGCCCTTGTGATGGCCTTCAACGGCACCCTGCGCGCCTGAATGGCAAAAAAAGGCCCCGCCGGTCGAATGACCGGCGGGGCCGCCTTTGTCAAAGATCCCATCCGTCGAAGGCTTCGCCCTGCGCTTCTTCGCCGCAGTTGCAGAAGGCTTCGTCCCGGCTGTTTTCCAGAGAGCCGAAGCGCAGGGCCTCGTCCAGCGCCGCCTCGTATTGGCGGGCAAGGGCCTGCTCGGTGCTGCTGCCGGCCAGTTTTGCCTCCTCCAGCAGCTGCGCCAGTTCCGCCGCTTCGCCCCGCTCCACCAGCTCTTCCGTCAGCGGGCCGGGCTCCGCTTTTTCCAGCCCGTACTCCGCGGCCAGGGCGGCCAGTCGCTCTTCCAGCGCCGTTTGGGGCCGCTCCTTTTCATAGAGCTGCACGTTGGAGCTGTTCTTGCCGGCAGGGCGCACGCCGGGCAGCTTGCCGCCCCGCACAAAATGATTGAAGGTGCGCCCGAGGGAGAGCTTCAGCCCCCGGTCCAGGTCGTTCCACTCGGCGTCGTCGAACAGGCCCATCACCGTGAAGGGCTGCCCCTCCGGCTGGGCCGCCGCCCGCTGTTTCAGCGTTTCAAAGTGTTCCTCAAACACCTGGTCGCACAGCCGAAACTGCTTGACGCACTGGGCCAGCGGCAGCCCGTGTTCTTTGGCCAGTTTTTCTGCCAGTTTGAGCTCCGCCTGCGTGAGCGTCACCGAAATGGTCACCGTCTTTGCCATCAAAAGCCCCCCCTTTTTTTGGCATTCCTGATTTTCATGAAAAATAATACCATGGATCTTCAGAAAATGCAAGATAAAAATCCAAAATAAAAAGGCCCCGCCGGTTTTTGCCGGCGGGACCCCTTTTCTGTGGCGGTTTATTCCTTCGGCCCAAGGCCCAGCGCGTCCATCTCGGTGCGCATGCCCTCGATGCACAGGCCGATCACGTCGGCCAGGTCCATGCCCAGCATGTCGCAGCCCTGCTGGATGACCGCCCGGTCGATCTTGGCGGCGAAGCGCTTGTCCTTGAACTTTTTCTTCACGCTGGAAACCTCCAGGTCGGACAGTCCGCCCGGGCGCATGCGGGCGGTGGCGCCCACCAGGCCGGTGAGCTCGTCCACGGTGAACAGGCTCTTTTCCATGTCGGTCTCCGGCTTCACGTCGGTGCAGAACTCCCACCCGTGGGACAAAATGGCGCGGATGCTCTCCTCGTCCACGCCGGCTTCGCGCAGGGGCTCGGCGGTGTGGTGCAGGTGCTCCTCGGGGAACTGCTCGTAGTCATAGTCGTGCAGGTAGCCCACCGCTTTCCAATACTCTTCGTCCGCGCCGAAGTGGCGGGCCATGGCGCCCATGGCGGCGCTCACGCCGATGGCGTGTTCAAAGAGATGGTCCTCGGTGGTGGTGGTCGCCAGCAGCTGGCGGGCGGTCTCCATGGTAAGTCCGGGCATGATGATGACCTCTTTTCCGGTGATTTTTCCTCATTATAACGCACCGGGCGGGGAATTGCCAGAGGCGGCGGGCAAAAAAATCCCCGCCCGTCAAGTGGACAAACCGCCCCCTCCTGCGTATGATAAATTTAGGAGACATTTTTTTCGCAGGGAGGGACGTTTATGCTGCAACTGGTCCTGGGGCCGTCGGGCAGCGGCAAGTCAAGTTATCTGCTGGGGCGCATCAAGGCGCGGGCCGAGGCCGGCCAGCGCAGCCTGCTGCTGGTGCCGGAACAGTTCACTTCCAGCACCGAGAACCGCATCTACACCCTTTTGGGGGACGAATATTCCGGCTGGGTGGAGAGCCACAGCTTCACCAGCCTTTCGGAAAAACTGCTGAACACCTACGGCGGCGCGGCGGTGCGCACTCTCACCGACGCGGGCCGCGCGGTGCTGGTGCGCCGCGCGCTGGAGGCCATGGGCGACACCGTGCACTATTACAGCCGCCACCGGCGCAGCACCGCCTTCTGCGAAAAGTGCGCCGAGACCCTGAACGAGCTGAAAAGCGCCGGCATCAGCGCCCCCCAGCTGGAGCAGCTGGCGGCGGGCGCGGGCGCTTCCGGTGAAAAGCTGCGGGAGCTGGCGGGGGTCTACGCCGCCTATCAGGCCCTTCTGGAGGGCTCGGCCATGGACCCCACCGACCGGGTGGCGGCCGCCGCCGAGCGCCTCGCGCCGGAATTTTTCGAGGGGGTGGAGGTGTTCATCGACGAGTTTGACACCTTCAACGCTCCCAAGCGCAAAATGCTGGAGGCCATGCTCGGGTGCGCCCAGTCCATCACGGTGGCCCTGTGCGCCGACGGGCTGGAGGACCGGGAAGGGGGCCTGGGCCTGTTCAGCGGGGCCAAAAAGATGGCCGGGGCCCTGCGGGAGATGGCCCGCAAAAACGGCGTGGCGGTGGCTTCACCGGTGATCTTGACCGAGGACAAACGCCACAAAAACGCCCCGGACCTTGCCCGGCTGGCGGCGCTGCTGGCGGGGGACATGCCCGCGCCCGGCCCCGCCGACCCCGGCCAGCTCACCCTGCTGCGGGCGGAGGACCGCCAGACCGAGGCCAAGCTGGCCGCCGCCGCGGCGGCAAAGCTGGCCCGGGCGGGGGTGCCCTACGGCAGGATGGCGGTCATCTGCCGGGATGCATCCCAGTATCTGGCCGCCGTGCGCTATGAGTTCCGGCTGGCGGGCGTGCCCCTCTTCTTCGACGAGCCCGCCAGCGCCGAGCACGCCGCGCCCCTGCGGCTGGTGAAGGCGCTTTTGAGCATCGTGCGCCGGGGCGTTTCCACCGAGACGGTGCTGGCGGTGGCCAAGACCGGCCTGACGAGCCTCTCGGAGGCCGAGCTCTGCGCGCTGGAAAACTACGCTTATACCTGGCAGCTGTCCGCCGCCCAGTGGCAGCAGCCCTTCACCCTCTCGCCCGCGGGCTTCGGGGGCGAGATGCGCCCTGCCGACGCCGAGCAGCTGGCGCTGGCGGAGGCCGCCCGGGCAAAACTCGCCCCGGTGCTGGCGAACTTCGCGGCTTCGGCGCGCAAAAAGCCCGCCGCCGCGCTATGCGAAACGCTGTTCCGCACCATGCTGGCCCTGGGCGCGGAGGACAAGCTCACCGCCTCTGCCGAGGCGCTGAAGCAGGAGGAGGGCATCCCCGCCGCTGAGGAGGCGGTGCGGGTGTGGGATCTGGCGGCGGACCTGCTGGACCAGATGGCCCTTCTGCTGGGGGACGAGACCCTGCCCGCCGCCGAGTACGGCGAGCTGTTCGACCTGCTGGCCCGCACCACCGACCTGGGGCACATCCCCCAGAGCCTGGACGCGGTGATCTTCACCACCGCCGGGCGCATGCGGCTGGACGAGCCGGACTACTGCTTCGTGCTGGGCCTGGCGGAAGGGGAGTTCCCCGCCGCCCCCGGCGAGCGGGGCCTTCTGACCCACGCCGAGCGGGACGCCCTCATCCGCCAGGGCGTGGAGATGCCCGACTGCTTTGAAAACCGCATGGTGCGCGAGCAGGTGTGCTTCTACAAAGCCCTCACCGCCGCCGCCCGGGGCGTGTGGATGAGCTGGGCCGCGGGCCCGGCCTCCCTGCCCATGACCAGCGCCCTGGCCGAGGCAAAGGAGTGCCTGGAACCCGCCGCCCCCGCGCTGGAGACGGCGGATCTGGCCGCCACCCCCGCCGCCGCCCTGGACCTGCTGGGCCAGACCTGGAACGCCGCCAGCCCCGCCACCGCCGCCCTCTACGAGGCGGTGGAGGCCAGCGAAGAGGGCAAAGCCGCCCTGGCCCCGGTGCGCCGGGCCGCCCTGGCCGAGCCCTTCCAGGTGCGGGACACCGCCGCCATGCACCGGCTGCTGGGGGGCAGCATGCGCCTTTCCCCCAGCCGGATGGAGCGCTATTACTCCTGCCCCTTCGCCTATTTTCTGGAATACGTGCTGGGCGCGCGGCCCCGCAAGCAGGCGGCCCTCACCGCCGACCAGACCGGCACCCTGGTGCACTACATCCTGGAGCAGGCCCTGAAACGGGCCGGCGCGGGCTTCGTGGACCTCTCGGAGACGGAGCTGGCGGACCTTGCCGCCGCCGTCACCCGGGAATACGTGGCCGCCAACATGCCCGGCGCCGGGGCCCGCTTTGAATATCTCATCCAGCGGCTGCAAAAAAGCGCCTCGGCCCTGCTGGCCTTCATCCAGGCCGAGCAGCGCCAGGGCTCCTTCCGCCCGGTGGCCTTCGAGCTGGGCATCGGCGACGGGCCGGACCAGGTGCCGCCGGTGGTGCTCACCACCAAGACCGGCGAGACGGTGCGCATGATCGGCAAGATCGACCGGGTGGACGCCTGCCGCGAGGGCGGCAGGACCTGGCTGCGGGTGGTGGACTACAAGACCGGCAGCAAGGAGTTCCTGCTGGAGGACGTGCGCCGGGGCCTCAACTGCCAGATGCTGGTGTATCTGTTCACGCTGGTGCGCAATGCCGGCGGCGCCTTCCAGGACCCCGCCCCGGCGGGGGTGCTCTACCTGATGGCCGACCCGGCCCCTGCCCGCGCCGACCGGAACACCGCCGCCGAGGGGCTTGACTACAAGGTGGAGGGCGTGGTGGTGAACGAGCCCCAGGTGCTCTCCGCCATGGACAGCGCCGCCACCGGCCTGTATGTGCCGGTGCGCTTTGACAAGGCGGGCAACCCCCGCCTGGGCGAGGCTCTCACCTCGGTGGAGGAGCTGGCGAAGCTGGAAGGCGAGCTGGACCGCCTGGTGGTGCAGATGGCCGAGGAGCTCTACGCCGGCCACATCGCCGCCGAGCCGCTGGCCGCCGGCCGCAAAAAAGAGACCCACTGCCGCTGGTGCGATTATCGGAACGTCTGCCGCCGGCAGGAATGAAAGGGGGAAGGGAACATGCAGTTCACAAAAGACCAGCGGGCCGCCATCGACCATGAGGGCTCGGCCCTGCTGGTGAGCGCCGCCGCGGGCAGCGGCAAGACCGCCGTGCTGGTGGAGCGGGCCGCCCGCCTGCTGGTGCGGGACAAGGACCCCGTGCCCGCCGACAGGCTGCTCATCGTCACCTTCACCCGGGCGGCGGCGGCAAGCCTGCGGGCAAAGCTGGCCGCCCGGCTGGCGGAGGAACAGCTCAAACACCCCGGCTCGGCCTGGCTGCGCCGCCAGCGCATGCTGCTGCAGCGGGCCGGCATCGGCACCATCGACTCCTTCTGTCTGCAGCTGGTGCAGACCCACTTCGGCAAGCTGGACATCCCGCCGGATTTTTCCACCGCCGACGGGCCCCAGCTGGCCCGCCTGCGGGCCGAGGCGCTGGCCGCCGCGCTGGAAAACGCCTACACCGACCCGGACTTCTGCGCCTTTGCCGACCTGTACGGCAAGGGCCGCAGCGACAAGCAGGCCGCCCGGGTGCTGGAACAGCTCTATGACTTTCTTTCCAGCATGCCCTTCCCGGACGCCAGCCTGGACAAGCTGGCCGCCGACTGGGCGGCCGACCTGCCGCTGGACGCCACCGAGTGGGGCAAAGCCCTGCGGGCCGAAGGGGCGCGGGGGGCGAAGTGCGCCCTTGCCCTGGCGCTGGAAAATCTGGCCGAGGCCCAGGCGGACGGGGAGCTGGGCAACTACCTGCCCGCGCTGCAAAGCGACGTGGCCGCCGCCCAGGCGGTGGAGGCCGCTGTGGCGTCCGCCCCCTGGAACGACATCCTCGACACCTTCCGCAACCTCAGCTACCAGCCTCTCAAGGCGGTGCGGGGCTACAAGGGCTGCCACATGGAGCGCATCAAGGCCCGGCGGGACGTGCTGAAAAAGACCCTCGCCCGCCTGCAGGACACGGTGTTCGTCTGCACCGGCGAGGAGTTCGCCGCCGACCGGGCGGCCGCCGCGCCGCTGGTGGCCGCGCTGGTGAAGGCCGAGCGGGACTTCATCGCCCGCTTCTGGCAGGCAAAATGCGAGGAAAAGCTGCTGGAATTCAGCGACGTGGAGCATCTTGCCCTGCGGCTGCTGCAAACGCCGGAAGGCGCGCGCACCGAACTGGCGGACCAGCTGTGGCGGGAGTACGCGGCGGTGATGGTGGACGAATACCAGGACACCAACGCCCTGCAGGACGCGCTTTACGCCGCCCTGGCCGCCCCCGGCGGCGAGGACCTCTTCTTCGTGGGCGATCTGAAACAGAGCATCTACCGCTTCCGTCAGGCGGACCCGGAGGTCTTCCGGGACAAGCTGGCCCGCTACGCCCCCCACGGCGGCGCGGGCCCCCAGAAGGTCTTTCTGGACGCCAACTTCCGCAGCGCCCCGGGGGTCATCGACGGGGTCAACGCCATCTTCGAAGCAGTGATGAGCGACGAGGTGGGCGGCGTGGACTACGGCCCCGGCGAAAAGCTGGTGCCGGGCCTCGGCGGCCTTGCGGCCTACGGCGGCTACGCCGGCGGGTGCGAGGTGCACGTTGTGGAAGGGGACGGCGGCCCCGCCGCCGAGGCGGCCTTCATCGCCCGGCGCATCCGGGAGCTGGCGGACCCCGCCTCCAATTTCACCGTGCGGGACGGCCGGGGCGGTGAGCGGCCCGCCGCCTATGAGGACTTCTGCATCCACACCCGCAGCCGCTCCAACTTCGACGTTTATGCCGACGCGCTGGAAGCCGAGGGCATCCCGGTCTATGTGGACCGGGCCGAGAACCTGCTGGACGCGCCGGAGGTGCGGGTGCTGGCCAGCCTTGTCCGCGTGCTGGATAACCCTTCCCAGGACGTGCATCTGGCAGCGGTGATGCTGGGCCTTGGCGGCTTTGAGCCGGACGACCTGGTGCGGCTGCGCACGGCGCAGCCCGCCGGCAGCTTCTACGGCGCGGTGAGCGCCGCCGCCGAGGGAAAAGCCGCCGCCTTCATGGACTGGCTGCGCACCTTGCAGCGGCTGGCCCAGACCCTGCCTGTGGACCGGCTGATGGAAGAGATCTTCCTGCGCACCGGCTGCCTTGCCGCCGCCGGCGCGATGGAGGAAGGCCAGACGCGACGGCAGAACCTGCGCCGTTTCGCCGCCTTTGCCGCCGACTGCGGCAAAAACGGCCTTGCGGGCGTGGTGCGCGCCATGGACGCGGCCCTGGCCGGGGGCGGCGTGCCCGGCCCCGAGCAGGGCCAGAGTCGCCCGGGGTGCGTGTCCATCATGACGGTGCACCGCTCCAAGGGGCTGGAGTTCCCGGTGGTCGTCGCCGCCGGGCTGGACCGGCCCTTCAACCGGGAGGACCTCATCGCCCCGGTGGTGCTGCATCCCCGGCTGGGGCTGGGGCTCACCCTGCGGGCGGGGACGGGCGGCACCTACACCACCGCCCCCCTGCGGGCGGTGCAGGCCGCCCAGACGGCGGACGCCGTCAGCGAGGAGATGCGGGTGTTCTATGTGGCCGCCACCCGCGCCAAGGACAAGCTGCTGCTCACCATGAGCCTGAAAAATCCTCTGGGCACGCTGGAACGGCTGGCGGCCCAGCTCACCGCCGCGGGCCGGTGCCAGCCCTATCTTTTGCAGCACTGCGCCAGCCGGGCGGACTGGGTGCTGCTGGCCCTGCTCACCCATCCTTCCGCCGGATGCCTGCGGGGGCTGGTGAACGCGCCGGTGCCGGTGCATCCCCGCCCCATGGCCGGCACCCTCACCGTCGCCTCCCAGCAGCCGGCGGACGCGCAGCCCGCTCCCGCCGCTGCCGCGGGCCTGCCCGCCGCCGCCCCGGACGCCGGCCTTGCCGCGGCCCTGGCCGCCCGCCTTGGCTGGAACAGCCCCCGGGCAGCGCTGCGAACGGTGCCCGCCAAGGTCAGCGTCACGGCGCTGGCCCACACCGGCGAGGAGCTCATCCCCGCCCGGCCGGCCTTCATGTACAAAGAGGGCCTCACCGGCGCGGAGCAGGGCAGCGCCCTCCACGCCTTTTTGCAGCACGCCGACCTTGCCGCCGCGGCCAAAGACCCCGAAGGGGAGGGCCGCCGCCAGCTGGAGGCAAAGCTGCTCACCGCCGAGCAGCACCACAGCCTGCCCTGGAAGGCCCTGCGCGCCTTTTTCGAAAGCGACGCCTTTGCCCGCGTGCAGGCCGCCCAGCGCGTTCTGCGGGAGTACGCCTTCATCACCTCCATCCCCGCCGAAAAGCTCTCGCCCGAAGCGGCGGGCGCCGGCGCGCGGGTGCTGGTGCAGGGCGTGGCGGACGTGGTGCTGGAATTCGGCGACCGGCTGGAGATCCTGGACTACAAGACCGACCGGGGCAAAAGCGGGAAAGAGCTCACCAAAGCCTACGCCGCCCAGCTGCGGATGTACGCGGAGGCGGTGGCGCGGCGGCTGGCAAAGCCGGTGAAAAAGCTCACCCTTTACAGTTTTGCCCTTGGCCGGGAAATAGACGTGCCTTTCGAGTGATTTTTTTCAAAAACCGCTTGACACCGCTCCCCGGGCGTGGTAAGCTATTCGGGTAAAGAAAGCAGCTGACGGTTTGCCGCCGCGCTCACCTTGGGGCCCCACGGGCCCGGGTCAAGATGCTCTGCCGCGCTTTGGACGCGGTGTGTCTTGTGTGTTCGCGCGGCTGCCGGAAATCGGCGGCCGCGTTCATTTTTCCGGGCAAATGATATGGGGGTGTATCCAAATCGCTACCAACGGCAAAAAAGAGATCGAGATCAACGAGGCCATCCGTGACAGGGAAGTCCGCCTGATCGGCGCAGACGGCAGCCAGCTGGGCGTCATGTCCGGCCGGGAGGCGCTGCGTTTGGCGCAGGAGCAGGACCTGGATCTGGTGAAGATCGCGCCCCAGGCGCAGCCGCCTGTGTGCAAGATCCTGGACTATGGCAAATACCGCTTCGAGCAGCAAAAGCGCGAAAAGGAAGCCAAGAAGAACCAGAAGGTCATTGAGATCAAGGAGATCCGCCTTTCCCTGAACATCGACACCAACGACTTCAACACCAAGGTCAATCAGGCCGAGAAGTTCCTGAAGGCGGGCCACAAGATCAAGGTCTCCATCCGGTTCCGCGGCCGCGAGATGGCCCACACCAATCTGGGCCTCGAGGTGGAAAAACGCTTTGCCGACGCGCTGCCCGACGCGCAGGTCGACAAGGCTCCCAAACTGGAGGGGCGCAGCATGCAGATGTTCATGAGCCCCAAGCCCGGCGCCCAGCAGAAGTAACACAAAATCTTAGGAGGAACGAACAATGCCTAAAATCAAAACCCATTCCGGTGCGAAGAAGCGCTTCAAGCTCACCAAGACCGGCAAAGTGAAACGCGGCCATGCTTACCGCAGCCACCTGCTCAACGGCCACGGCAAGACCACCAAGATCAAGCGCGGCTACCGCAAGAACGCCTACGCCGACAAGACCAATGCAGCCGCTGTCAAGGCCATGCTGCCCTACGCCTGAGGTCTTTAAAAGGCAAGGACTCTGAAATTCGACAAGTGACTGTGTAAAGGAGATAGAACAATGGCTCGTATCAAAGGCGCGATGATGACTCGCAAACGCAGAAAGAAGACCCTGAAGCTGGCCAAGGGCTTCTACGGCAGCAAATCCAAGCATTTCAAGATGGCCAAGCAGCAGGTCATGAAGAGCGGCAACTACGCCTTCATCGGCCGCAAGCTGAAGAAGCGCCAGTTCCGCAACCTGTGGATCACCCGCATCAACAACGCTGTTCGTCCTCTGGGCATGAACTACTCCAGCTTCATGAACGGCCTGAAGAAGGCCGGCATCGAGCTGAACCGCAAGATGCTCAGCGAGATGGCCATCCACGACCAGGCCGGCTTCGCCGCTCTGGTGGAGACCGCCAAGAAGGCGCTGTAAAATAAAAAAACGAGCAACGCCCGCGCGCACGCACGGGCGTCGCTTTGTATTGACAGCAAAAGGCCCCGCGCCGGGGCTGTGGCTTCGGCGCGGCGCTTTTCTTGTGAGGTGCGAAGTGCCCAACCGCATTACCAGCCGTGAAAACGACAAAATAAAATACGCCTGCAAACTGGCCCGCTCGGCGGCCTTCCGCGGGGGTGAAAACGCCTTCTTCGCGGAGGGCTTAAAGCTCTGCACCGATTTGGCCGCCGCCTGCCCCTTAAAGGTAATATATTATACCGCCGCCGCCCTGGAAAAGACCCCCGCACTGGAAAACCTCGGCCGGGAGAATTATCTGGTGGAGGAGCACGTGGCCGAAAAGCTGGCGGAGGGCGCCTCCCACCAGGGCGTGTTCGGCGTGTTCGAACGCCCCGCCGCCCGCTTTGAGGACCTGCCCGTGCCCGGCCGCCTGCTGGCGCTGGAGCGGGTGCAGGACCCCGGCAACGTGGGCGCGCTTTTGCGCAGCGCCGCCGCCTTCGGCTTCGAGGGCGTGCTGCTCTCGCCCGGCTGCGCCGACCCCTTCGGCCCCAAGGCCCTGCGGGCCTCCATGGGGGCCGCGGCGCGCCTCAGGGTGGTGCAAACGCCCCACCTGCCCGACGCGCTGGCCGCGCTGCGGCAAAAGGGCGTGACGGCGCTGGCCGCCGCCCTCTACAACAGCCGCCCGCTGGACGAGGTGCCCGCCAAACTTCCCGGCGGAGTGTGCCTCGTCATCGGCAGCGAGGGCCAGGGCCTCACCGACGCGGCCGTCGCCGCCTGCTCAGCGGCGGTGCGCATCCCCATCACCGACAAGGTGGAAAGCCTCAACGCCGGCGTGGCGGGCAGCGTGCTGCTGTGGCACTTCCGGGGGGCGGGCAGATGACCGACGCCTGCTGGTGGCTGTGGCTTTCCTTCGTGTTGGGCCCCGGCGCGGCCCACTGCCGCCGCCTGCTGGATGTTTACGGCAGCGCCCGGGCGGTGTTCGAAGCGGTGGGCAAAGAGGACCTCTCCGGCCTGCTCACCCCCGGCCAGTGCGGCCGCCTTTCCACCGACCCCGCCGTCTTCGCGCCCGTGGAGGCCCGGTGTGTGCGCATGGGCGCTCAGGTGCTCACCATGGACGACCCGGATTATCCGTCGCGCCTTATGGACATTGAGGACGCGCCCCCGGCGCTTTTCGTTACCGGCGAGGTCTCGGCCCTGAACGCCGGACACACCGTGGGCATGATCGGCTCCCGCAGGCCCAGCGCCTACGGCGTGGAGGCCGCCGCCGGCATCGGCAAACAGCTGGCCGAGGCGGGCGTCTGCCTTGTGAGCGGCCTTGCCGACGGGCTGGACAGCGAGGCCCACAGGGCCGCCGTGAACGCCGGCGCGCCCACCATCGGGGTGCTGGGCACCCCCATCGACCAGACCTACCCCGCCACCAACCGCCGCCTGCGGGCGCAGATGGAACAAACGGGGGCGGTCATCAGCGAGTTTTTCCCCGGCGAAGCGGCCCAGCGCGGCAACTTTCTTTTGCGCAACCGCCTCATCGCCGCTTTGAGCGATGCTGTCTGCGTGGTGGAGGCGCGGGAAAAAAGCGGCACCATGAACACCGTGGGCCACGCCCAGCGCTACGGCCGGCTGGTCTTTGCGGTGCCGGGCGGCATCTTCAACGAGGTGTGCGCCGGCACCAACCGCCTGCTGGCGGAAGGCAAAGCCCGCATGGCCACCGGCGGCGGCGCGCTGCTGGAGGCCCTGGGCCTGGAAGGGCAGGGGGCAAAGCCCGCCGCCCCCGCGCAAACGGCCCCGCCCCTCTCACCGGGGGCAACGACCATGCTGGGATGCCTTTCCCAGACGCCCCGCCCGCTGGAGGCGCTGGCCGCCGAGACGGGCTTGGACGCGGGCAGCGCCCTGGCCGCCCTGCTGGAACTGGAAGTGGCGGGCGAGGCCCGGGGCTGCGCCGGCGGACTGTTCCGCCGCAAATGAAACCGTTAAGGAGAAGCAAATGTCGAAACTGGTCATTGTGGAGTCGCCTGCCAAGGCGAAAACCATTGGAAAATATCTGGGCGACGGCTACGAAGTCACCGCCAGCATGGGCCACATCCGCGATCTGCCCGCCAGCCAGCTGGGCATCGACGTGGACCACGGCTATGCGCCTCAATACATCAACATCAAGGGCAAGGAAAAGCTCATCAAGGAACTGAAGGCCGAGGCCAAAAAGGCCGACGAAGTCTTCCTCGCCACCGACCCGGACCGGGAGGGCGAAGCCATCAGCTGGCATCTGGCCTATCTTTTGGGCCTGCCGGTGGACGCGCCCAACCGGGTCACCTTCGGTGAAATCACCAAGAAGGGCGTGTCCGAGGGCATGGCTCATCCCAGAGCCATCGACATGGACCTGTTCAACGCCCAGCAGGCCCGCCGCGTGCTGGACCGTCTGGTGGGCTACAAGCTCAGCCCCTTCCTTTGGCGCAAGGTGCGCCGGGGCCTCTCCGCCGGGCGCGTGCAGAGCGTGGCCGTGCGCCTGATCGTGGACCGGGAGAAGGAAATCGAGGCCTTCCAGCCCCAGGAGTACTGGAACATCGACGCCACCCTCGCCGCCGGGCACAAGAAGTTCATCGCCCGGCTCTACGGCACCGCCGCCGGCAAAAAGCTGGAAATTCCCACCGGCGACAAGGCCGCCGAGGTGGTGGCGGCGCTGGAGGGCAAGGACTACACGGTGACCAGGCTCACCCGTGGCAGCCGCAAAAAGACCCCCGCCCCCCCCTTCATCACCTCCACCCTGCAGCAGGAGGCCAGCCGCCGGCTGGGCTTCACCGCCACCCGCACCATGCGTGCCGCCCAGACCCTCTACGAAGGCGTGGACATCGCCGGCCGGGGCACCCTGGGTCTCATCACCTACATGCGTACCGACAGCCTGCGGGTCTCCGACGAGGCCGTGGCCGGCGCGCGGGAGTACATCGGCGCGCAGTACGGCGAGAAATATGTCTACACCGGCAAGCGGACCTACAAGAGCCGCAGCGCCACCGCCGCCCAGGACGCCCACGAGGCCATCCGGCCTAGCGTGCCGTCCCTCACCCCCGATGAAGCGGAAAAGAGCATCTCCGGCGACATCGCCAAGCTCTACCGCCTCATCTGGAGCCGCTTCATCGCCAGCCAGATGAGCGACTGCGAGCAGGACACCGTCTCCGCCCAGATCACCGCCGGCGACTACCAGTTCCGGGCGGCGGGCTTCGTGGTCACCTTCGACGGCTTCACCGCCCTTTACGAAGAGGCCACCGACGAGAAGGAGAAGAAGGAGACCGCCCTGCCTCCCCTGGAGGAGGGCCAGACCCTCAAGCTCAGCCAGCTGACCCCCGAACAGAAGTTCACCCAGCCCCCCGCCCGCTACACCGAGGCCACCCTCATCCGGGCGCTGGAGGAAAACGGCATCGGCCGCCCCTCCACCTACGCCCCCATCATCACCACCATCGTGGACCGGGGCTATGTGGAGCGGGAGCAGAAAAAGCTCAAGCCCACCGTGCTGGGCCGCACCATCAACGAGCTGATGCTGGCCGAGTTCGCCCCCATCGTGGACGTGGCCTTCTCCGCCGACATGGAGAAGAACCTGGACAAGGTGGAGAGCGGCAAGGCCGACTGGCACGACATCATCGACCAGTTCTACAAGCCCTTCGCCGCCAGCCTTGAAAAGGCCGAGAAGGACATGGAGGGCAAGAAGATCAAGGTGCCCGACGAGGAGACCGACGAAATTTGCGAAAAGTGCGGCCGCAAAATGGTCATCAAGACCGGCCGCTACGGCAAGTTCCTGGCTTGCCCGGGCTTCCCCGAGTGCACCAACACCCGGCGCCTGGTGAAGGACACCGGCGGCCGCTGCCCCAAGTGCGGCGGGCGGATGCTGCTGCGCCGCAGCGCCAAGGGCCGGGTCTACTACGGGTGCGAGAACTACCCCAACTGCGATTTCATGACCTGGGATGAGCCGGTGCCCCAGACCTGCGAAAAGTGCGGCGCCACCCTGTTCAAAAAAGGCAGCCGCCTCTACTGCGCGAAAGAGGGCTGCGGGTTCGAGACCCAGGTGACCAAATGAGCAAGGTCAGAGTGCTGGGCGCGGGCCTCGCCGGGTGCGAGGCCGCCCTGTGGCTGGCGGAAAAGGGCGTTCAGGTGGAGCTCTTCGAGCAAAAGCCCGCCCGCAAAAGCCCCGCCCACAAAAGCGAGAATTTTGCCGAGCTGGTCTGCTCCAACAGTTTGAAAGCCGACCGGCCGGACTCCGCCTCCGGCCTGCTCAAGGCCGAGATGGACCTGCTGGGCAGCCACATCCTGCCGGTGGCCCGCAAGGTCCGGGTGGCGGCGGGCGGGGCCCTGGCCGTGGACCGGGACGCCTTCAGCGCCGGGGTGACGCAGCTGGTGGAGAGCCAGCCGGGCATCACCGTGGTGCGCAAAGAGGTCACCGAGCTGGACGAGAGCCTGCCCACCCTGGTGGCCACCGGCCCCCTCACCGACGGGGCGCTGGCCGCGGCCATCGCCGAAGTCACCGGGGGCGACGAGCTCTCCTTCTACGACGCGGCGGCCCCCATCGTCACCGCCGAGAGCCTGGACATGAGCCGCATCTTCGCCGCCAGCCGCTACGGCCGGGGCGAGGCGGACTATCTCAACTGCCCCTTCAACAAAGAAGAATACGAGGCCTTCCACGCCGCGCTGGTGACCGCCGAGCGGGCTGAGCTGCACGAGTTCGACGGCAACCTCACCGTTTACGAGGGCTGCATGCCCATCGAGGTGATGGCAGGCCGCGGCGCGGACACCATGCGCTTCGGGCCGCTGCGCCCGGTGGGCCTTGTGGACCCCGCCACCGGCCATCGCCCCTGGGCCAACGTCCAGCTGCGGCGGGAGAACGAGGCGGGCACGCTGTACAACATCGTGGGCTTCCAGACCAACCTCAAGTTCGGCGAGCAGAAGCGGGTGTTCTCCATGATACCGGGCCTTGCGAACGCTGAATTCGCCCGCTACGGGGTGATGCACCGCAACACCTTTTTGAACAGCCCCCGGCTGCTGGACCAGGGCCTGCGCCTCAAGGGCCACGAGAACCTGTGGTTCGCCGGCCAAATTACCGGCTTTGAGGGCTACATGGAATCCGCCGCCTGCGGCCTGCTGGCCGCCCGCAGCCTCTGGGCCGCCCTGAACGGGCGCAGCTACGAAGCGCCCCCGGCGGACACCATGCTGGGCCAGCTCACCCGCTACATCACCAGCGAAAACAAGAACTTCCAGCCCATGGGCGCGAACATGGGCCTGCTGCCCCCGCTGGCCGAGCACATCCGCGACAAGCGCCTGCGCTACGCCGCCATCTCCCAGCGGGCCCAGGCCGCCATGGCCCTCTGGGCAAAGGAAACGGAATAACACACAGAACAACAAGGAAAGGGTGTAACTGCCATGAAGATCATTCTGGACGCCATGGGCGGCGACAACGCTCCCGCCGAGATCCTGAAGGGCGCGGCCGCGGCCACCGCCGCCTGGCCCGACGTGGAAATCCTGGCCGTGGGCGACGCGGAAAAGATCGCCGCCTGCGTGAAAGAAAACGCCATCGAGATGAAGAACATCGAGATCGTCAACGCCACCGAGGTCATCGAGATGTGCGACGAGCCGGCCAAGGCCGTGCGCGCCAAGAAGGATTCCAGCATGGTGGTGGGCCTGCGCATGCTGGCCGAGGGCAAGGGCGACGCCTTTGTCTCCGCCGGCTCCACCGGCGCGCTGCACGTGGGCGCGAGCCTCATCGTGCGCACGGTGAAGGGGGTCAAGCGCCCGGCGCTGGCCACCGTCATCCCCGGCAAAACGCCCTTCCTGCTGCTGGACTGCGGCGCGAACGTGGAGTGCCGCGCTTCCATGCTGGAGGCCTTCGGCGTGATGGGCAGCGTCTACATGAACAAGGTCATGGGCCTGGAGCAGCCCCGGGTGGCGCTGGTGAACAACGGCGCCGAGGAATCCAAGGGCACCCCCACCTATGTGGAGGCCCATCAGCTGCTGAAAAACAACAAGGCCATCCACTTTGTGGGCAACATCGAGCCCCGGGACATCCCCGCCGGCCATGCGGACGTGGTGGTGGCCGACGGCTTCACCGGCAACGTGGTGCTGAAACTCACCGAGGGCCTCGCCAAGTACTTCGGCGCAAAGCTCAAAGAGATGTTCAAAAAGAGCCTGGGCACCAAGGTGGGCTACCTGCTGCTGAAGGGCGGCGTGGCCGACTTCAAGAAGAGCATGGATGCCGACGAGTACGGCGGCGCGCCCCTGCTGGGCACCCGCCGCCCGGTCATCAAGGCCCACGGCTCCTCCAATGCCCGGGCCATCCAGAACGCCATCCGACAGGCCAGACTCTGTGTGGAGAACGACCTGTGCGGCGTGATGGCCGAAAGCCTTGCCAACCTGGCCGACGAAGCCGCCAACTGACCCCAACAGGAGGCATTTTTCCATGCATCAACTGGAGACCGTCATCGGTTACACCTTCAAGGACCCCACCCTGCTGGAGACCGCCCTCACCCACACCAGCTTCGCCAACGAGGCCAAGGGCCGCGTGAAGCACAACGAGCGGCTGGAATTTTTGGGCGACAGCGTGCTCTCCATCGTGGTGGCGGACTACCTGTTCCACCACTGGACCGACCGCCCCGAGGGAGAACTGACCAAAGCCCGGGCCAGCCTCGTCTGCGAGAGCGCCCTGTTCCAGTTCGCCCAGGAAATCGACCTGGGGCGCTATCTGCGCCTGGGCCGGGGCGAAGAGCGGGGCGGCGGGCGCACCCGCCCCAGCGTCGTGTCCGACGCCTTCGAGGCCCTCATCGCCGCGCTTTATCTGGACGGCGGCATCGAGGTGGCCCGCGCCTTCATCCTGCCCTTCATCACCGAGGGCAAGACCGCCGAGGCCGACTACAAGACCCAGCTGCAGGAGGTCATCCAGCAGAACCCCGAGGAGCGCCTGCGCTATGAGCTGGAAGGGGAGACCGGCCCCGACCACGACAAACACTTCAAAATGGCGGTGTACCTCAACTCCAACCTCATCGGCCGGGGCGAGGGGCACAGCAAAAAGGCCGCCGAGCAGGCGGCCGCCCGGCAGGCCCTCAAGCTGATGGGTCTGGTGAAATAACGCTTTGGGAGCAACGCAATGGTACTGAAAGAACTGGAGATACAGGGGTTCAAGAGCTTCCCCGACCGCACCCGCGTCAAGTTCGACCAGGGCATCACCGCCGTGGTGGGGCCCAACGGGTCGGGCAAGAGCAACATCTCCGACGCCATCCGCTGGGTGCTGGGCGAGACCAGCTCCAAGCAGCTGCGCGGCGCGGGCAAGATGGAGGACGTCATCTTCGGCGGCACCCAGCTGCGCAGCGCCATGGGCTACGCCATGGTCAACCTCACGCTGGACAACTCCGACCGCCGGCTGGAAGTGGACGCCGACGAGGTGGTCATCGGCCGCAAATACTACCGCTCCGGCGAGAGCGAATACTCCATCAACGGCCAGAACGTGCGCCTCAAGGACGTGTATGAGCTCTTTCTCGACACCGGCCTCGGCCGCGACGGCTACTCCATCATCGGCCAGGGCCGCATCGCCGAGATCGTGGGCGCGAAGAGCGCCGAGCGCCGTGAAATTTTTGAGGAGGCCAGCGGCATCGCAAAATACCGCTACCGCAAAAACGAGTCCGAGCGCCGCCTTGCCGGCGCGGAGGATAACCTTTCCCGCCTGCGGGACATCCTGGGCGAACTGGAGAGCCGGGTGGGCCCCCTGGAAAAGGAGAGCAAGAAGGCCGCCCAGTTTCTGGAGCTGAGCGAAAAGCGCAAGGAGCTGGAGGTCACCCTCTGGGTGGACGGTGTGCGCCGCGCCAAGGAGACGGTGCGCACCCAGCAGCGCCAGTACGAGACCGCCCAGGCGGACTACGACGCCCTCTGCGCCGAGATAGAAGCCATCGACGCCGAGACCGAACAGGTCCAGGCGGAGATGCAGCGGCTGATGGTGGAGGTGGAGCGGTGCAACGCCGCCATCCGCGCCATCACCGAGGAGCAGGCGGGCAGCGACAGCCGTCTGGCCGTTCTGCAAAACGACATCGACCACAACAACGCCTCCATCGCTTCCTTTAAAGAGGAGATAGAGGCCGCCGGCGCGGGCAAGGAGGGCCTTGCCGCCGAAGCCGCCGCCCACCGGAAGGCCATTGAAGAGCTGGAAGCCAAAATGGCCGAACTGGAGGCCGAGGCCGCCCGGCGGGAGGAACAGCTGGCGGCCATCCAGGCGGAGAACGCCGCCACCGGCGAGCGCCGGGGCGCTGTCACCGGCCTGCTGGCCCAGCTCACCGCCCGCCAGACCGACGCGAAGGTGCGGGCCGCCTCCTGCGCCTCCAGCGCGGCGGCCGCCGCCGAGCGCCTGAACGCCATCGCCGCCGACAAAGAGAAGAATGCCGAGGCCCTGAAGGGCCTGGAAGCCGAGCAGGCGGACACCGCGGCCTACCTTGCCACGGTGAACGACACCCTCGCCCGGCTGGAAAACGTGCAGAACGGCCTAAAAATGAAGCTGGCCAGCCGCACAAAACAGCTGGACGAGGCGGACGCCGCCGAGCAGCAGATCACCCGCCAGCGGGAGGCCGCCGTGCAGCGCCTGCAGGTGCTGGGCGATCTGGAACGCAACATGGACGGCTACCAGCAGAGCGTCAAGACCGTGATGCGCGCCGCCCAGAACCGCCGCCTGCGGGGCATTCTGGGCACCGTGAGCGGCCTGCTCACCGTCCAGCCCGGCTACGAGCTGGCCATCGAGACGGCTCTCGGCTTTGCCTTGCAGAACATCGTGGTGGACGGCGAAGCCGCCGCCAAGGCCGCCATCGCCTTTTTGCGGGACGAAAAGGCCGGCCGCGCCACCTTCCTGCCGCTGGACACCGTCAAGGGGACCCGCATGGATTCCTCCCGCCTCTCCGGCAGCGCCCGGGTGGCGGCGGATTTAGTGAAATGCGACGCGAAGTACGACAACATCGTGGCCAATCTCTTGGGCCGCATCATCGTGGTGGACGAGATAAACGAGGCCTCCCGGGTGGCCCGCAGCCTTGACTGGCGCAACCGCGTGGTCACGGTGGACGGTCAGGTCATCAACGCCGGCGGTTCCTTCACCGGCGGCTCCACCAGCCGGTCGGCGGGCCTGTTCAGCCGCCGCCAGGAGATGGAGGACCTGAAAAAGAAGGTGGCGGACCTGGAAAAAAAGCAGGACGCCGCCGCCGAGGCCACCGACAAGTGGAAGGCAGAGGTGGACGCGCTGAACGCCCAGCTCACCGCCGCCGCCAGCGAGGCCATCACCGCCGGGGGCGACAAAATTCGCGCCGAGGCCGAGGCCCGCCGCATCGAGGCGGCCCTCAGCCAGGCCAAAGCCGCCGCCGAGCTTTCTGCCGCCGAGGCGGACAGCCTCGCCGCCCAGAAGGCGAAGGACGAGGCCGAGGGCAAGGCAGCCGCCGCCGAGCAGGAAAAGCTGGCCGGCGAAATTGCCGCCCTTGAAAAAGAGCTGGCGGAACTGGCCGGCAGCGACGACAGCTTTTTGGCCACCCGTGCCCGCCTCTCCGACGAGCTTTCCGCCGTGCGCATGCAGCGGCTGGAGGCCGGCAAGGACAAGGACCTCCACGCCGCCGCGCTGGAGACCCTGGCCAGCCGCTCCGGCGAGAGCGACGAGCGGGACAAGACCCTGCGGGCGGGCATCGCCCGCCTTGAGGCGCTGAACGCCGAGAACGAGGAAAAGATGGCCGCCGTGCGCCTTCAGAAAGAGGAGGCCGCCGGCCGCATCGAGGAGCAGGAGGCGAAGATCGCCGCCGCCAGCGCCCGCCGCATGGAAAAGGAGGGCGAGGTCAACCAGAAGACCCAGAAGGTGCGCGCCATCACCGATCAGCGGGAAAAGATGAGCCAGGAGATGGCCCGCCTCGCCGAGCGCAAGAGTGCCGCAGAGGTGGAGTACGACCAGACCATCGCCAAACTCTGGGAGGAGTACCAGCTCACCATGACCGACGCTCAAAGCCTCTGCGTGGAGTTCGACTCGGTCACCGAGCTGCGCCGCCAGGTGGGCGAGGTGCGGGGCAAGATACGGTCGCTGGGCAACGTAAACGTGTCCGCCATCGAGGAATACAAAGAGGTCAGCACCCGCTACGAGACCCTGCGGGAGCAGGTGCGGGACGTGGAAAAGAGCAAGGCCGAGCTGACACGGATGATCAACGAGCTTTCCGGCGAGATGAAGACCATCTTCACCGAGAGCTTCAACCAGATCAACGGCCACTTCGGGCGCATCTTCAACGCCCTCTTCGGCGGCGGCTCCGCCAGCCTGTCCCTGGCCGACCCGGAGAACGTGCTGGAAAGCGGCATCGACATCCAGGTGGCCCCTCCGGGCAAGGTCATCAAGAACCTGTCCGCCCTCTCCGGCGGCGAGCAGGCGCTGGTGGCCATCAGCATCTACTTCGCCATCCTGGCGGTGAACCCCGCCCCCTTCTGCATCCTGGACGAGATCGAGGCCGCCCTGGACGACGTGAACGTGGTGCGCTACGCCCAGTACCTCCAGCGCATCTGCGACGCCACCCAGTTCATCGTCATCACCCACCGCCGCGGCACCATGGAGGCCGCGGACGTGCTCTACGGCGTCACCATGCAGGAGGATGGCGTGTCCAAACTCCTGCGCCTTGACCTGGACGAGGTGGACGCTTCGCTGGTGTCCTGAGGAAAAGGTGTGAAAACCGGCGGATTTTGCAACATTCGCCCCGTTTCGGCCGTATATACTTACAGTACGCCCCGCCCCCTGCGGCGGGAAAAACAGAAAATGAGGGAACAGACCATGGGATTTTTCAGCCGCAAAGAGAAACTGGACGAGGGCCTTGCCAAGACCCGCAAGGGCTTTTTCGCCGGCATCCTGGACATGATGAACGCCGGCAGCATCGACGACTCCTTCTACGATGACCTGGAGGACCAGCTCATCCTGGCGGACGCGGGCGCCGACGAGGCCGACCGGCTGGTGACCGCTTTGCGCCAGCGGGTGCGCAGCGAGCACATCAAGACCGCCGCCGACGCGATGGCTGCCCTCAAGTCCATCATCGTGGAGGAACTGAAAGCCGACAATGAGATGGACCTCTCCGGCCGCCCGGCGGTCATCATGGTCATCGGGGTCAACGGCGTGGGCAAGACCACCAGCATCGCAAAGCTGGCCCGGCTCTACAAGAGCCAGGGCAAGAGCGTGCTGCTGGCCGCGGGCGACACCTTCCGCGCTGCCGCCGCCGAACAGCTCACCATCTGGGCCGACCGGGTGGGCGTGCCGGTGGTGCGCCACGGCGAAGGGGCCGACCCCGCCGCCGTGGTGTTCGACGCGGTGCAGTCCGCCGCCGCCAAAGGGGTGGACATCGTCATCTGCGACACCGCGGGCCGCCTGCACACCAAGCACAACCTGATGGCGGAGCTGGCAAAAATTCGCCGCAGCGTGGAAAAGGCCTGCCCCGCCGCCAGCGTGGAGACCCTGCTGGTGCTGGACGCCATCACCGGCCAGAACGCCATCAGTCAGGCCGCCCAGTTCATCGAGGCCGCCGGCGCCAGCGGCATCATCCTCACAAAGCTCGACGGCACCGCCAAGGGCGGCTCGGTCATCAGCGTCAAGCAGAAGCTGGGCCTGCCGGTGCGCTTTGTGGGCGTGGGCGAGGGCATGGACGACCTGATGGAATTTTCCGCCGAGGACTTCACCGACGCTCTCTTCGCGGAGCACTGAAAAAGGAGAAACGACATGCTTATCTGCGCCGCCACCAGCAACGCCGGCAAACTCAAGGAGATCCGCCGCATCCTGGAGGCTCAGGGCCACACGGTCGAGAGCCAGAAGGAGCTGGGCATCACGCTGGAGCCGGAAGAGACCGGCACCACCTTTGCCGAAAACGCCCGTATCAAGGCCCGGGCCATCTGCGAAGCCGCCGGCCTGCCCACCCTGGCCGATGACTCCGGCCTTGCGGTGGACGCGCTGGACGGCGCGCCGGGGGTCTATTCCGCACGCTACTGCGGCCGCCACGGCGACGACGAGGCCAACAACGACAAGCTGCTGGCCGCCCTTTCCGATGTGGAGGAGGGCCGCCGCACGGCAAAGTTCGTCAGCGCGGTGTGCTTTTATCTGCCCGGCGGCCGCCAGCTGACGGTGCTGGGCGAGTGCCCGGGCCGGGTGGGCTTCGAGCGGGCCGGCGCCAACGGCTTCGGCTACGACCCGCTGTTCATCCCCGACGAGGTGGGCCTGCCCGGGGGCGGCAAGGCCCCCAACGCCGAGGGCCGCAGCTACGCCCAGCTGGAAGACTGGGAGAAGGACGCCATCAGCCACCGCGGCGTGGCCATGGCCAAACTGGACAAGGAACTGCCCGCCTTCCTGGCGGCGGGGGAGGGCGCGGGCGCGCCCATCACCGCCATCGAGGGTACCTTGGGCTTTGAGCGCAACCAAAAGCGGGACGGCGACCGCCTCACCCGCGCGCTGCGCTGAACACAAAACCAAAAACGGAGGAATTTTTCATGCTCACAAGCAAACAGCGCGCCGCGCTGCGCAAGGCTGCCAACGGCCTGGACCCGGTGTTCCAGGTGGGCAAGGGCGAGATCGACGAGACCCTCATCAAGTCCACCGCCGACTGCCTGGCCGCCCGGGAACTCATCAAGATGAAGGTGCTGGAGACCAGCCTCTACTCCGCCCGCGAGGCCGCCGAGCTGCTGGCCGAACAGACCGGCGCCGAGGTGGTGCAGGTCATCGGCTCCAAGTTCGTGCTCTTCCTCAAAAAGAAGAAGGAGAGCCGCTTTGAAGACCTGCTGAAATGAGTTCAGCGCACCCGAAAGGAGCATCCGCCATGGAAGGGGAAAACCGGGGCCCGCGCCGGCCGGACGGTGAACGTGTGCTGCTCTTCGGCGGCACCTTCGACCCGCCCCACAACGGCCACATCCACTTTCTCAAAAGCGCCATCGAGGCGGCAAAGCCCGCGCGGGTGGTGGTGATGCCCTCCTGCATCCCGCCCCACAAGGCGGCCAGCGCCACCCCGGCGGCGCTGCGCCTTGCCATGTGCCAGTGCTTTAAGCCCCTCTTCCCGGCGCTGGAAGTCAGCGACTGGGAGATACGCCAGGGCGGCAAGAGCTACACCATCGACACGGTGAAGATGCTGGAACAAACATACCCCGGCGCGTCGGTGTATCTGTGCGTGGGCAGCGACATGCTCACCACCTTCACCGAATGGCGCGACTGGCAGGACCTTTTGCGCCGCACGGTGCTGGTGGCCCAGAGCAGGGAAGAGGGGGACATGCCCGCATTGCGCGCCGCCGCCCGGGCCCTGGAGGCCGAGGGCGGCAAAGTGCTCTTCACCGACGCGCCCGCCCTGCCCCTGGCCTCCACCGACCTGCGCGCCCACCGGCGGGACCTGTCCGCGGTGCCAGAGGCGGCCCGGCGGGTGATCGAAGAAAACCATCTCTATGAAAGGTGACAAGAACATGACCTGCGGCGAAGCCGAAAAAATGGTGAAAAAGGCGCTCTCCAAAAAGCGCTTCACCCACACCGTCAACGTAAGGGACAAGGCGGTGAAACTGGCGGCCCTCTACGGCGCAAGCGAGGAGAAGGCGGCCCTGGCCGCCCTTCTGCACGACGCGGCCAAGGAGCTGCCGAAAGAGGAATTATTGCAGATTCTGCGGGAAAATGCTATAATAGCGGGTGACGCTGAAAACAGCCCGCCCCCGGTGTGGCACGGCGTCTGCGCGGCCATCCTGGCCCAGACCCGCTGGGGTGTGGAGGACAGGGAAGTGCTGGACGCCATCCGGTATCACACCACCGGACGGGCCGGCATGACCAAATTGGATAAAATCATCTTTTTGAGTGACATGATCAGCGCCGAGCGCGACTACCCCGAAGTGGAGGAGCTGCGCCGGCTTTCCCTGCAGGACCTGGACACGGCGGTGGCCACGGCCCTGCGCTACAATGTGGAGTGGATGGAAGCTTGCGGCAAAACCATCGACCCGATCACAAGGCGGGCGCTGGACGATATGGAGCGTATCGTCAGCACCCGGTAAAACGGAGGTTTGCCCCATGAACAATTCCAATCAGCACAGAAAACTCAACACTTCTTCCGCGTCTCACGGCGCGTCGGGCGCGTCCCGCACGGGCGGCGCGTCCTCTTCCGCCGGCCGCAAGATCAACCGCAGCGGCGCTTCTTCCGCCTCCTCTTCCGGCGCGGCGCGCAACGTCTACCACGCGCCCTCTTCGGCGGCCGCCTCTTCCGGGCGCACCGCCTCCCGGCCTGCCGCCGCCTCCGCCGCCCACGCTTCGGCGCCCCGCCGCCGCAAGAAAAAGCGCAGCGTGCTCAAAACCGTGCTCATCAGCCTGGGCTGCTTTGTGGGCGTGCTGGCCATCGGCCTCTTCGGCCTCTATCAGTGGGTGGTGCACTCCATCAGCCCCGAGGGCGGCAATCCCACCATCAACGAGATCATCAACACCCCCACCGAGTACAAGGGCGATGTGGTGAACGTGCTGGTGTGCGGCATCGACTACGAGGAGGGCCGCGCCTACTCCGGCGACGGCTCCAACGACGGCATGACCGACATGATCATGTATGTCAATTTTGACGTTGCCAACCACAAGATCAACATGCTCCAGATCCCCCGCGACACCTACCCCGGCGAGGAGTACAAGCACGGCAACACCGGCAAGATCAACGCCGTTGCTCTGTACAACGACGGCATCAGCAGCCTGATGGAGCTCATCCACGAGCAGTACAAGCTGCCGGTGGACTACTACGTCACCATCGACATGCAGAGCCTCAAGGAGATCGTGGACCTCTTCGGCGGCATCGAGGTCTATATCCCCAAGGACATCTCTTACAAGGGCAGCACCCTGGAGCAGGGTTACCGCAACCTGGACGGCGAGGCCGCCGAGTTCTTCGTGCGCAACCGCAACTACGCCCAGGCGGACATCGCCCGGCTGGATATGCAGCGCTACTTCTACCAGGGCCTCTTCGCCCGCATCCGCACCGCCAACGTGTGGGACCTGGCAAAGCTGGCCCCGGTGGCCCTCAAGTATGTGGAGACCAACATCCCCATGGACGAGCTCATCAGCATGGGCGTGAGCTTTTTGCAGGTGGACAGCGCCAACATCATGATGTGCAAACTGCCCACCTACTCCGCCGCCCAGCGCTATAACGATCAGTCCCATCTGATCTGCGACGTGGCCAAGACCACCGACCTGCTGAACGAGTACTTCCGCACCTACGGCGGCCCGGTGTATGAGCTGGACGTTCCCACTCTTGCCACCGTGGGCGAGTCCACCGACCCCAACGTGCAGTACATGGGCCAGCTGGACACCGAGGCCGAGGCCGGTCAGGCCGCCGGCTGATCCCCCATCACCAACAACAGCCGGCCCCGGGCCGGCGAAAGGAGAACCCAATGGAAAGTTTGCAGCTTGCCACCGCCATCGCCAAGGTGCTGGACAAGAAAAAAGCCTCTGACGTGAAGGTGCTCAAGGTGCGGGACCTCACCGTCCTCACCGATTACTTCGTCATCGCCACCGGCACCTCTTCCACCCACGTGAAGAGTCTGGCCGAGGAGGTGGAGTTCCAGCTGGACCAGCAGGGCGTCAAAGCCCTGCGCACCGAGGGCTACGACTCCAAGAACTGGATCCTGCTGGACTATGGCACCGTCATCGTGCACGTATTCTATCCCGAAGCCCGCAATTTCTACGACCTGGAGCACCTCTGGGCCGACGCCGAGCCGGTGGATGTGAAGTTCGAAGAGGACGAGACCCAAGCGCAGTGAACCGGCGCGGCCTGCCCGCCGCCGTTTGAAACAAATCAATTTCTGGAGTTGATGTCAGGTGAAATACGATTTCAAGGCCGTTGAGAGCAAGTGGCAGAAGATCTGGGCGGACGAAAAGACCTTCGCCGCCAAGATCGACCACTCGAAACCCAAGTTCTACGCTCTGGTGGAGTTCCCCTACCCCAGCGGGCAGGGCCTGCATGTGGGCCATCCCCGCAGCTACACCGCGCTGGACATCGTGGCCCGCAAAAAGCGCCTTTGCGGCTACAACGTGCTCTACCCCATGGGCTGGGACGCCTTCGGCCTGCCCACCGAGAACTTCGCCATGAAGAACCACATCCACCCGGAAGTGGTCACCAAGAACAACGTGGCCCGCTTCAAGAGCCAGCTGCAGGCCCTGGGCCTGTCCTTCGACTGGGACCGGGAGATCAACACCACCGACCCCGAGTATTACAAGTGGACCCAGTGGATCTTCCTGCAGCTGTATAAGCACGGCCTTGCCTACAAAAAGGAAATGAACGTCAACTGGTGCACCGGCTGCAAGGTGGTGCTGGCCAACGAGGAAGTGGTCAACGGCTGCTGCGAGCGCTGCGGCGGCGAAGTGGTCCACAAGGTCAAGAGCCAGTGGATGCTCAAGATCACCGCCTATGCCGACCGCCTCATCGACGACCTGGACGGCCTGGACTTCATCGACCGCGTGGTCACCCAGCAGAAGAACTGGATCGGCCGCAGCCACGGCGCGGAGGTCACCTTCAAGACCACCACCGGCGAGGATCTGGTGGTCTACACCACCCGGCCGGACACCCTCTTCGGCGCTACTTACATGGTCATGGCCCCCGAGCACGCCCTGGTGAAGGAGTGGCTGGAGAACGGCACCATCACCAACGCCGACGCCGTGCGGGCCTATCAGGCCGAGGCCGCCCGCAAGAGCGACTTTGAGCGCACCGAGCTTGCCAAGGACAAGACCGGCGTGTGCCTGGAGGGCGTGAAGGGCATCAACCCGGTGAACGACACCGAGATCCCCATCTTCATCTCCGACTACGTGCTGGCCACCTACGGCACCGGCGCCATCATGGCCGTGCCCGCCCACGACACCCGCGACTACGACTTCGCCAAGGCCTTCGGCCTGCCCATCATCGAGGTGGTGGCCGGCGGCGACGTGGAAAAGGAAGCCTTCACCGACTGCGCCACCGGCGTGATGGTGAACAGCGGTTTCCTCACCGGCATGACCGTGGAAGAGGCCAAGAAGGCCATCACCAATTGGCTGGAGGAGAACGGCAAGGGCCACGCCAAGGTCAACTTCAAGCTGCGCGACTGGGTGTTCAGCCGCCAGCGCTACTGGGGCGAGCCCATCCCCATGGTCTACTGCCCCCACTGCGGCTGGCAGCCCCTGCCCGAGAGCGAGCTGCCCCTGCGCCTGCCCGAGATCACCGACTTTGAGCCCGGCCCCGAGGGCGAGAGCCCCCTGGCCCGCCACCAGGAGTGGGTGAACACCACCTGCCCCAAGTGCGGCGGCCCCGCCAAGCGGGAGACCGACACCATGCCCCAGTGGGCGGGTTCCAGCTGGTACTTCCTGCGCTATATGGACCCCCACTGCGACACTGCCCCCGTGAGCAAGGAGGCCGTGGAGTACTGGGGCCCGGTGGACTGGTACAATGGCGGCATGGAGCACACCACCCTGCACCTGCTGTACAGCCGGTTCTGGCACAAGTTCCTCTATGACATCGGCGTGGTGCCCACCAGCGAGCCCTACAAAAAGCGCACCAGCCACGGCATGATCCTGGGCGAGAACGGCGAGAAGATGTCCAAGAGCCGCGGCAACGTCATCAACCCCGACGACGTGGTGAACGAATACGGCGCCGACACCCTGCGCCTGTATGAGATGTTCATCGGCGACTTCGAGAAGGCCGCTCCCTGGTCCACCCAGTCCATCAAGGGCTGCAAGCGTTTCCTGGACCGCGTCTGGGGCCTTGCGGACCAGATCGTGCCCGGCGAGGGCTACCGCCCCGAGCTGGAGAGCGCCATCCACCGCACCATCAAGAAGGTGGGCGAGGACATCGAGGTGCTCAAGCACAACACCGCCATCGCGGCCATGATGAGCCTTGTAAACGACTTCTACGCCGCCGGCGGCGTCACCCGCGACGAGTTCGCCACCCTGCTGACCTTGCTGAACCCCTTCGCTCCTCACATCACCGAGGAGCTGTGGCAGCGCTGCGGCTTTGAGGGCCAGATCGCCCACGCCGCATGGCCTGTTTACGACGAGGCCAAGTGCGTCGAGAGCACCGTGGAGGTGCTGGTGCAGCTGAACGGCAAGCCCAAGGCCCGCCTGAATCTGGCCGCCGGCCTGGACGCCGCCGCCACCCTGGCCGCCGTGAAGGCCGCCCCCGAAGTGGCCGCCCTGCTGGAAGGCAAGACCCTGGTGAAGGAGATCGCCGTGCCCGGCAAGCTGGTCAACCTGGTGGTAAAAGGTTAAAACTTTGTGAACGATCGGGAAAACCCCCTTCGCGGAGGAATTTCCGGTTGACAGAATCCTCTGAGGCATAGTATAATCGGGTATGTTGGGTACTTTGCTTTTAAAGGCCCGGCAAAACTCCTGCCTCAGGTCCAAGGGAGGGAAGTAAGATGTCGGAAGTTCGTGTCAAGGACGGCGAGTCGCTGGAAAGCGCCCTGCGCCGCTTTAAGCGCTCCACCGCGCGCAGCGGCGTGTTGGCGGAAGTTCGCAAGCGCGAGGCGTATGAGAAGCCCTCCGTGCGCCGCAAGAAAAAGTCCGAAGCCGCCCGCAAGCGCAAGTATAAGTAAGCGGCGGTGCCGGTTAACCGGCTGACAACGCACCAAGCGTCCGGGCGGGCCCACCAGGGGCCCGCCCGTTTTCGTTTTCCCGAGACTATGAAGGAGGGCGCATGCCCATGCTCATCACACCGGAATATCTTTTTTCCAGCGTCAGTGCCATCACCCCCGCCTTTTTGAAGGAAAAGGGCGTCGATGCGCTGGTGCTGGATGTGGACGACACTCTCACCGCCCACGGCAGCCAGCAGCTGGACGCCGAGGTGGAACAGTGGCTGGGCAGGATGCGCGCCGCCGGCGTCAAGCTGATGATCGTCAGCAACAACACCAAAAAACGGGTGAGTCCCTTTGCCGCCCGGCTGGGGCTGCCTTTTGTCTCCATGGCCTGCAAGCCCCTCACCTTCGGCCTTGCCGCCGCCCGCCGCCGCTTCGGCGTGCCCCGGGCCCGCATGGCCATCGTGGGTGACCAGCTCTTCACCGACCGGCTGGCCGCCAGCTTCTTCGGCATCCCGGCGCTGGTGGTGTCGCCCCGGGGCGGCCCCGCCCGCAAGGACATCCAGTTCAAGCGCAGGCTGGAACAGCCCTTCCTGCGCCGCTATTATCAAAAAGGAGGCAAGCTGCTGTGAACAAGCCTCTGTTCGGCACCGCCGGCACCAGCGAGAGCTTCAAGACCATGGGCTACAAGTCCAGCGCCCAGGTGCCGGAGTATACCGCCGCCATGGGCCTGGACGCCTTCGAGTACCAGTGCGGCCGGGGCGTGCGCCTGGGGACGGAGCTGGCAAAGACCATCCGCGCCGGGGCCGAGGCCCGCGGCATCTGTTTCAGCCTTCACGCCCCCTACTACATCTCCATGAGCAGCATGGAGGAGGAAAAACGGCTCAACAGCGTGAACTACATTCTGCAAAGCGCCGCCGCGGTGCGCGCCCTGGGCGGCCGGCGGGTCATCTTCCACGCCGGCAGCTGCGGCAAGCAGAGCCGGGAAGAAGCCCTGGAAAAAGCGCTGGACACCATGGCCCGCATGCAGGTGGCGCTGGACGAGGCCGGCTTTGAGGACATCACCCTGTGCCCCGAGACCATGGGCAAGGTGGGCCAGCTGGGCACCCTGGACGAGGTGCTGGCCCTGTGCAAGGTGGACAAACGCATCACTCCCTGCATCGACTTCGGCCACCTGAACGCCCGGGACGGCGGCTGGATCAAGGGCACAGAGCAGTACGCCTTCATCCTGGACCGCATGGCCCAGGAACTGGGAGACGAGCGGGCGGTGAACTTCCACGCCCACTTCAGCCGCATCGAGTACACCACCGGCGGCGAAAAGCGCCACCTCACCTTTGCCGACACGGTGTTCGGCCCGCCCTTCGAGCCGCTGATGGAGCTTCTCTTTCAGCGCCGGCTGGCCCCGGTGATCGTCTGCGAGTCCGCCGGCACCCAGGCGGAGGACGCGGCGGTGATGAAACGGTATTATCAGAGCCTCGGCGAAGGCTGACTGAACGCGGCTTTTTGCCACAAAAGGGTTGCAAAACAGCCGCCCTTAGGGTAAAATATTTACGGATATGTCAAAGGTTCAGCTTTGAGATTATAAAAAGTATGGAGGATCCTTTATGATTTCTGCAGGCGATTTCCGCAACGGCGTTACCTTTGAAGAGGACGGCAAGGTGCTGCAGGTGGTTGAATTCCAGCACGTGAAGCCCGGCAAGGGCGCCGCCTTCGTGCGCACCAAGACCAAGAACGTCATCACCGGCGCCGTCACCGAGACCAGCTACAACCCCAGCGCCAAGTTCCCCACCGCTTACATCGAGCGGCGTGAGATGCAGTACAGCTACAACGACGGCGGTCTGTACTACTTCATGGACATGGAGACCTACGAGCAGGTGCCCATCAACGAGAAGGACCTGGGCGACTCCTTCAAGTTCGTGAAGGAGAACGAGATGGTCAAAGTGCTCAGCTACAAGGGCAACGTGTTCGGCATCGAGGCTCCCAACTTCGTGGTCCTGGAGGTCACCGAGACCGAGCCCGGCTTCAAGGGCAACACCGCCACCAACACCCTGAAGCCCGCCAAGCTGGAGACCGGCGCCGAGATCCGTGTGCCTCTGTTCATCAACGAGGGCGACAAGATCCGCATCGATACCCGCACCGGCGAGTATATGGAGCGCGCCTGAGCCAAGCAATGCGATCAGCCCCGGGCGGCGGCAATGCCGCCGCCCGGCTTTTCATTTCAAATCTGCAATAATTAGGAGGAACATCCCTATGAAACTGAACGAGAGAGCCGCCTATCTGAAGGGCCTGATGGAAGGTCTGGAGATCAGCGAGGAGACCAAAGAGGGCAAGATGCTCAAAGCCATGTACGAGCTGCTGGCCGAGCTGTGCGACACCGTCACCGATCTGGACGACGATCTGGACCAGGTCTACGACGAGCTGGACGCCATGGACGAGGACATGGACGAGCTGGAAGAGTATGTCTACGGCGACGACATGGACGATGAGGAAGAGGACGACGAGGGCGACGGCGAGCTGGAGGCCGAGGTGGAGTATGAGCTCACCTGCCCCAACTGCGGCGCTGTGACCGTGGTGGACGAGGACACCCTCTTCAACGAGAAGATCAGCTGCCCCAACTGCGGCGCTGAGTTCGACATCGAGTTCACCGAGTGCGACGGCGAGTGCGACGGCTGCACCGACTGCGAAGCCCCCGAGGAAGAATAAGATTTGACACGGGCCGCCAAGGCCCGAAAGGCGGGTCCGGCCACCGTTGTGGGAGGCCGCGCCCGCCTTTGCTTTTTGAGCAAAAGGAGGAGAGAGAAGGTTGCATACGATGCTTCTGGTGCTGCGTGCCGGGGCCTTGTTCGCCTGGCTGGGCTGCTGGTGCCTGTGGCTGCGCCGCAAAGCGAAGCTGCCCGCCGCCGTCACCCCGCTGGTGACGATGTGCGGCGCGGGGGTCGTGGTGTACGCCGCGGGGCTGCTCAACATCATCTGGCCGGTGCAGCTGGCCCTCTATCTGGCGGGCCCGGTACTGGCCGTCACCTGCCTTGTGCGGGAAAAATGGCAGGCGCTGCGCCCCTTCGTCTGCGTTTCCATAGCGCTGTTTCTGGCGGCGGCAGGGGCCACCCTGCTGCTGGAGCGGGGCCGTGTGATCGACAACCACGATGAACTGGCCCACTGGGCCATCGCCGCCAAGACCGTGGTCACCGAGGGGCGGCTGCCCAACATGGCGGACACGATGGTGGAATTCGTGGACTATCCCCCCGCCGCCACGCTGTGGATCAAGGTGGTGTGCGATCTGGTCGGCTTTTCCGACGGCAGCATGCTCTTTGCCCAGAGCCTTCTGTTCCTGGCGGCCATCCTGGCCTTTGCGCCGCTGTGCAAAAAGCGGTGGTACGCCGGCGCGGCGGTGCTGGGCTACGGCGTCTATATGGCGACCTTGAGCGTGGCCTACCGGGAACTGCGGGTGGACGGCATGCTCACCGCCCTCACCGCCGGCGTGTGGGCCGTCACTGCGGCGCTGCGCCATGAGCCCAAGCGCGCCCTGGCGGCGTCGCTGCCGGTGCTGTGCTTTCTGGCCATCCTGAAAAACAGCGGCATGTTCTTTGTGGTGCTGGGCGCCATTCCACTGATGGTGCTGCTGGTGCGGGCGGAGAAAAAGCGCAGCCTGAAAACCGCCGGCCTTACCGCCCTGCCCCTGGCCGCCCCGGCCCTCACCTGGTGGCTGTGGCAGGCCCATGTGGCGCTGGTGTTTGTGGAAGCCTCTTCGGCAAAACACACGGCATCCCTCTCCGCTTATGCCGACCGGCTGGGCGGCAAGACCCCCGAGGACATCGCCGCCTTCTGGGAAAAATTCCGCGACTTCTGGTTCCTTGTCTCCGACCCGCCGGTGCTGCGGCTCCATCTCTTCTCCGCCGTCTTTCTGCTGACCTGCCTCGTTCTGGCGCTGCTCAAAGCCATGCGCTGGCGGGCCGCGGCGGGCTACGCCGCCGCCTGGGCGGGTGCCACCACCGTCTATGTGGCGGCGCTGGCCGGGACCTACCTGTTCAGCATGAACACCGACGAGATGCTGGCCATCGCCAGCATCCGCCGCTATGCCGCCAGCTGGTTCGAGTGCCTGCCCGCCGCGGCCATCGTGCTGGCGCTGGTGTATCTGGAGCCCGCGCTGGAAGACGCGGGCCGCCTGCGGGGCCTTGTTCCTGCCACGGCGCGCCAGTGGCAGGCTTTCGCCCTCTGCGGGGCGCTGGCCCTCTTCTCCTTCGGCCTCACCGGGGCCCACGGCAGCTTCTCCCACCTGTGGTATTCCGCCCGGTCGGCCTCTGCTTCCTCCCGCCAGAACTACTGGCTGGACCTGAAAGAGCAGTACGGCCTGCCGGAGGGCGCTTCCTACCTGATGTACGTGGAGGGCATGGGAGTGGACACCTAGCACGAGCGCTATGTGGTGCGCTATGCCCTGTACAGCCCGCTGGTGGATTTCTGCACCGAGCTGGACGAGGAGCAGGCCCGCGGCTACGACTATCTGGTGTTCTGCACCCAGGACGACGCCAGCCGTGCCTTTTTGGAAAGCCTCGGCCTCGACCCGAACGCCGGTTTTGCCGATCTGCGCTACCAGTGGTGACCTTGTTCCATCCTCCTCCCTGGGGCGGCCCTTTGCGTCGGGCAATAACCCCTGTCCCTCCTGCGTATACCGGGATGGAAGGACGCCGCCCGGGGGCGGCGAAAAGGAATGCAAAAAGGAGGGGAAGAAAATGAAGAAAAGAAAAGTGGGATGCGCGGCGCTGGCGTTGATGCTTGCGCTGAACTGCGGATGCGTCCGGGCAGCTTCGGCGTCAAGGCAGGAGACGCGGCAGACGGATGGCACGTCCGCCGCCCAAAGCGCCCCGGCGGACGAGGCCCTGGACGAAGCGGCGCTGGCCGAAGCGCTGCGCCTGCACTGTGTCCCGGACGAGAGCCGTCTGGCCGCCTTTGAGGTGCGCGGCGCCGGGGTGGTGCCGCCCGAAGGCTGGGACGAATACCCGCTGCTGGACGAGCACCTGGTGGAGCAAGAGCGCACCTGGCGGGGCTGGCTGGAGGCCGACGAGGCCCGGCGGCTCTTCGCCGCCGTCTTCCGGGTGGAGTACACCCCCGAGGCCACCATCAACGGCCCCCAGTACGCCGGCGGCATCTGGACCGTGCTGGCGCTGCTGGAACCCGCGGGGGAAGGCTATGACATCGTCGCGTCCAGCGTTGCGGACATCGGCCCCGATGACGCCCCCGCGCCGTTCGAGGCCGCCGAACTCGCCGTCACCGACGACCAGTGGGCCATCCTCCAACACCAGCTGGCAGCCCTCGCCGCCGGCGGCGTCTGGCGGGACTACACCTCTCCCGCCGACTGGACGGCGGAGGAGTTCACCTGCTGGCTGGCCCTGCGGGCGCAGAGCTGGCCGGGCACGGACGGGCAGGCCCTTTCCCAAGCGGATGTGCTGCGGATGGTCCAGGCGGACTTTTCGCCGGAAAACGGGGTCTGGAACAGCGCGGACGTGCGGCTGCAGGAGAGCGGTCTGCTCGACAACGGTCTTGTGGCCCTGCCCGCGGCGGAGGACCCTGCACGCTTTTTTGAGGAACAGGTGTCGGTGGAGTACTCCCGGCAGCTGACGAAGGACCAGGCCGCCGAGGGCAATGCCCCCATGCGGCCAGTGGACGAAGTGGTGGCCACAGTGACCATCCCGACCACGGAGGGCGAGGTGCGCATGGAGTACCGATTCGGCCTGGTGCCGCCGGACAACGGCCCGGTGAGCCGCACCTGGCTGATGGAGGCCCGGCGACTGACAGAATAACAAAGCAAAGTCCCCTTGCCGGGAAGATTCCCGGCAAGGGGACTTTTTGCAAAAAAAGCGATTTACTGCGCTCCCGCGCAGGCCGCTTCCAGCACGTCGGCGGCGTGTGCGGGGGTGTTTTCGGCAAAGAGACGCTCGGCTTCGGCGAAGGGCAGGGTACGCCCGCCCTCATCGGCCAGAAAGCGGCCCAGCCGCGCCGTCACATCCGCGCCCGTGCCCTCGCTCTCGAAGAGGCAAAGGGCCAAAGGCCAGCGGTCGAAATAGGAAAGGCAGGGGTCGTCCGCCCGCTTTGCCAGATGCAGCACCGGCTTGCCGGCGGCGAAGTACTCGAACAGCTTGCTGGGCACCTGGTTGTCCAGGTCGTTGCCCAGGCTCAGCAGCACGTCCGCGCCCGCCAGATAGCCCTCCGCCTTCTCCCTGGGCAGCGGGCCGGTGATGACCAGCCGCTCGCCCAGAACGGCCCGGCAGCTCTCGGGAAGGTCGGCGGGGTAGTTGTCCCAGCCGCCGCCCACGAACACCAGCTCCCAGCCGGGGTCGTTCAGCGCCCGGAACAGCTCCAGAGCGTAGTGGGGGGTGCGCAGGGCGGGGTAGAGGCTGCCCACAAAGACGCACCGCCGCCGCCCGGCCTCGCTCTTCACCGCCGCCGCGGCAGGGGCGGGGGGCACAAGGCTGGGGAAGTCCAGCACCTGCATCCGCCCGGCAAAGTCCGCCAGCGGCGCGCCGGGGGCGTAGTAGCGGGCCATGGCAGGGGCCACCAGCAGCTTGTCCATGGCGTCCGCCAGCTGCCGTTCCCGGTCCCAGGCCCCGGGGGCGGAATAGCTGGCGTTGGCCGCGTAGGGGTCCATCTGGCAGTCGATCTTGGTGCAGGCCACGGCGGCCTCGGCCAAAGCGAAGCTGCCCGCGTAGGGGGCGGCCACCGCCACCGCGGCGTCAAAGCCCTCGGCCGCGTCCAGCCGCTCGATGGCGCTGCGGGCGGCTGCAAGGCGGCGGGGGCGCTTCAGGGCGATCTGCCGCACCGCCGCCAGCGCCGCGTCGGGCTTTGCGGCAAGGCGGGCAAGGCGCAGGGGCACCGGCGTGCCCCCGGCGCGGCCGAACTCCAGCGCCTCGTTCATCCGCCGCTCGTCGCCAAAGGCCAGCAGGTGGCTTTCGCAGCCCGGCTCGGCGGGGGGCGGGGTGCGCCCGTCCCACAGTTCCAGAAGATGAACGGTGTGGCCCCGCTGCGCCAGCAGGCCCGCCGCCCGGCGCGCCAGCGCGGGGGTGGGGGCCAGGGGGAACTCCACGGTGTCCAGAATAAAGAGCAGTTTCATACAAAACACCTCGCCCGGAAGACGGGCGGCTTTGAAAATCAGCGGCGGTCGGTGAGCAGCAGGCGGCACAGCCAGCGGTAGAAAGGCCCCGGCAGGCAGGCCACCAGCGCCACGGCCTTCATTTTAGCGGGCAGGCGGGGCAGGGCCAGCGCCTGGGCCAGCCCGCCGCGCAGCTGGCCGCGCAGGCGGCGGTGGTCGGCGCAGAAATCCCGGGCGTTCTCCTGCCGCAGGATCATGCTGTCCAGATACAAAAGCTTTTCGTAATAGAAGGCCCGCACCGAGGGCTCCAGCACGCCGCCCTCTGCCTCGGTCAGGATGGTGGAGGCCACGAACAGCTGGTCTTCCAGCGCACGGCGATTCAGGGGCCGGTGGGTGGTGGAGGCCGCGTGCTGGCGGTAGAAATAGCCCACCAGATCCACAAAGGCCATGCCCTTCACCCGCTGCAGGATGTGCCAGTTGAGATAGAGGTCCTCGTTGTAGATGACGGGGGAGGAGAAGTCGAACCCCTCGAACAGGCCCCGGTGGTAGAGCTTGTTGCACAGGCTGTATTCCACCCGCTTGTCGTGGAGCAGCGCGTCCAGCTGGCGGGGGGCCTCAAAGCGCAGCCGCTGGCCCGGCTCGTCCGGCACCTCGGGGGGCTGCTCGCCCAAAAAGGGCAGAAAGCGGCAGCAGGCCACCGGCAGGCCGGTGGAGCGGCAGCTTTCGGCCAGCACTTCCAGCATCCGCCGGTGGAGGAGGTCGTCGGAATCCACAAAGGCCAGATACTCGCCTCGGGCGGCGCGCACGCCCGCGCCCCGGCCGCCGATGATGCCCAGGTTCTCCTGATGGATGACTCGGCAGCGGGGCTCCGCCAGGGCAAAGGCGTCGCAGGCCTCGCCCGAGCCGTCGGTGCTGCCGTTATCCACCAGCAGCAGTTCAAAGTCGGTCATCGTCTGGCGGGAGATGCTCTCCAGGCATGGGCCCAGATAGTCCCCCGCGTTGTAGACCAGCACGATCACCGTGATGAGCGGTCGCTCCATGTGTTTCACTCCTCGCTGCCCGCGGCGCGGGCGAGATAGAACTCCTCCAGCCAGCGGGCGGTGTCCGCAATGTCATAGCCCGCCCCGCGGATGGCCCCGGCGGGGCAGCTGCGGGCGGCAAAACCGCCTTCCGCCAGCTCCAGCGCCGCGGCGGCCCAGGTATCGGCGGCCTCGTCCAGCCCCAGCCGCCGCACCAGCGGGGTGATGCACACCTCGTCGGTGATGGCGCTGCTGGCGGCCACCGGCAGCCCCGCGGCCTGTGCCTCCACCAGCGTCACCGGCAGGCCCTCGTGGTGGGAGGGGAAGATGAAGCAGTCCATGGCGGAGAGCAGCGCCGGCACATCCTGCCGGGGGCCCAGAAAGCGCACCGCGCTCTCAAGGCCCAGCCTGCGGGCGGTCTCGGCCATCTTGGTCCGCAGGGGGCCGTCCCCCGCCAGCAGCAGGGCGCTGTCCGGCCGGCGGGCGTGGAGGGCGGCGAAAATCTCCAGAAGGAAGGCGTGGTTTTTCTGCTCGGTGAACCGGCCCACATGCCCGGCCACGAAGGTGCTCTCGGCGAGGCCCAGCTCGGCGCGCACCGCGGCGCGGGCGGCGGCGCTGGGGGCAAAGTCCTCCGGCTGCACCCCGTTGAAGAGGATGCGCGCGCCGGCGGCCTTTTCGCCGAACATCCAGTCGGCGGCGGCCTTGCTGCAGGCGAACAGATCGGTGGCCCAGGGCAGCACCATCCGGCCGTAGTGGTCCTTCACCAGCTGGAAGGCAAGCCCGCCCTCGTTCTTGGTGTTGTGGCTGTGGGCGATGCGCACCGGGATGCCCGCCTTCGCCGCCCGCTTCATCACAAGGCCGCTGAACTTGTCCATGTGGGAGTGGACGATGGGATAGCGGGGCGCGGCGCGCAGCACCCTGTCCAGGGCGGCGGTGTAGACGAAGGGGCCCTTCTGGGTGATGAAGGGGATGCGGTGGATGCGCCCGCCCAGGGCCTCGATCTCCGGCTCGTACACGCCGGGGAAGGAGGAGACGAAGTCGAACTGCACCTTCTCCCGGTCGATGTTGCGGTAGAGGTTCATGATGAGGCTCTCGTAGCCTCCGTGGCCCAGGCCCGCCACGCAGTGAAGCACCCGGATCGGCGCCATGCGGCCGCCCCCTTTCATGGTTCAGGATACACGCATCAGTATAGCAAAAAGCCCCGGCCTTTGCAAATGAGCCGGGGCGCAGAGAACGCAAGAAAAGGGGCCCCGCCGCCCGGCGGAGCCCCCTTGAAAGATCATGGATTCACGTAATTGCGCACCAGCGCCTGCAAGAGGTCATCCCGGTCCACCTTGCGGATGAGAGAGCGGGCGTTCTTGTAGGTGGTGATGTAGGTGGGGTCCTCCGAGAGGATGTAGCCCACCAGCTGGTTGATGGGGTTGTATCCCTTTTCCTTCAGTGCGTCGTACACCTCCTGCACCACGGCGCGGATCTCGCGGTCGCGCTCGTCGTAGATGGAGAATACAGCGGTAGGATCAGACATCTCGAAGCCCCCCTTTACCAAGGCAGTAGTTTATATGCAATAGTATACAGGATAATCTCCCCGATTGCAAGCAGGGGAACACTACAAAAGCGTGACACTTTTGTTAATTGTGCTCAAAACCGCTCAGTTGCGCAGGGTCACGCCCATCTCGCCCAGGGCCTTCAGCACCCGGCTGATGGCGCCGTCCACCTCTTCGTCGGTGAGGGTGCGGTCCGCGGCGCGGAACACCAGATTGTAGGCCAGGCTCTTCTTGCCTTCGCCCACCTTCTCGCCGGTGTACACGTCGAAGAGGGTCAGGCTCTCCAGGTTCTCGCCGGCGTTCGCCTTGATGCACCCGGCCAGCGCGGCGGCGGGAGCGGCCTCGTCGGCCACCAGGGCCAGGTCGCGGCTGGTGGCGGGGTGCTTGGGCAGCGGCGCGAACTGAGGCTCGCCGCCCCGCAGCTCGAACAGCTTGTCGAGGTTCAGGTCGGCGGCCACCACCCGGGCCTTCACGCCGTAGCCCGCGCAGACGGTGGGGTGAACTTCGCCCACGGTGCCCACCTTTTCGCCCTTCACGAAGATGTCGGCGGCACGGCCGGGATGGAAGGCGGCGCCCTCGGCGTTGCGCTCCACGGTGAAGTCCTTGATGCCGGCGGTGGCCAGCAGGCCCTCCACCACGCCCTTCAGAGCCAGATAGTCCCACTGGGGGCCGTAGGCCGCCAGAATGAGCTTCTGCACCTCGGTGGGCAGCAGGTCGCTGGGGGTCTTGCCCTCGGCGGCCAGCTTCTTGCACAGGGCGGGGTAGTCGTTGAAGTCGTTGTCCGCCACTTCGTCCGCCAGGGGGCTGGGCAGATACTCGGTGGCCTGCTCGAACACCGCGCACTCGGCGGCGCGGGCGCTGAAGTTGCGGGCCACCACGTCCATCACGCTGGGCAGGGCGGTGGTGCGCATGATGCTGGTGTCCTCGCCCAGGGGGTTGGAGATGACCACCGCGTTGCGCAGGGGGTCGTTCTCCGGCAGGTGGATGGCGTCGAAGCACTTGGCGCTGTAGAAGCTGAAGGTCTCGCACTCCCACAGGCCGTAGCCCGCCAGGGTGCGGGTGAGCTTTTCGTCAAAGCTCTGGCGCGGGGTGGGCCGGGCCTCGGCCACGCCCTTCATCAGGGTGCTGGGCATCTTGTTGTAGCCCACATACCGAGCCACTTCCTCGGCCAGGTCGCAGTCACGCTTCACGTCGTTGCGCAGGGTGGGGCAGACCACTACGTCGCCCTCCAGGCGGAAGCCCAAAGGCAGCAGGATGTCCACCATCTCCTGGCGGGAGAGGCTGGTGCCCAGCAGGCGGTTGATGACCTCGGGGCGCAGGGGCACATGGTTCTCGGTGCGGGGCGCGGGGTAGATGTCCACCACGCCGTCCACCACGTCGCCGGCGTCCAGCAGCTGCACCAGCTCCAGCGCGCGGGCCAGGGCCGGGGCGCAGGTGTTGGGGTCAAGACCCTTGGAGTACTTGGCGGAGGCCTCGGTCTGCAGGCCCAGCTTCTTGGCGGTGGTGCGGATGGAGGGGCCGTAGAACATGGCGCTCTCGAACACCACGGTGGTGGTGTGCTCGTAGGTGCCGCTGTACTCGCCGCCCATCACGCCGGCCACGCCGATGGGGCCCGCGTCGTCGGCGATGACCAGCATCTCCTCACTGAGGGCGCGGTCCACGCCGTCCAGGGTGACGATGTGCTCGCCGGGTTTTGCGTTGCGCACATGGATGTGCTGGCCGTTCACATACTTGTGGTCGAAGCAGTGCATGGGCTGGCCGTACTCCAGCATCACATAGTTGGTGATGTCCACCAGATTGTTGATGGGGCGCACGCCGCAGGCCCGCAGCCGGTCCCGCATCCACTTGGGGCTGGGGGCGACGCGCACGTTCTCCACCACCGCGCCGCAGTAGCGCATGCACAGTTCGCTGTTCTCGATGTCCACCTTGAGCAGGTCGTTCACGTTGCCGTGGCCGGGCTTCACAGTGGGGGTGTGGTCCTTGAAGGGCACGCCGAAGGTGGCGGCGCACTCGCGGCCCAGCTCCCGCACCGCAAGGCAGTCGGGGCGGTTGGGGGTGATCTCGAACTCAAAGACCACGTCGTCCATGCCCAGAGCCTCCACAGCGGGGGTGCCGGGAGCGGGCATGCCGTCGGGATAATCCCGCTCGTCCAGCACCAGGATGCCGTTCTCGATGGCGTAGGGGAAGTCGTGGGTGGTCAGGCCCAGCTCGCCCAGGCTGCACAGCATGCCGCAGCTCTCCACGCCGCGAAGCACGCCCGTTTTGATCTCCACGCCGCCGGGGAGCTTCGAGCCGTCCAGCGCCACGGGCACAAGGTCGCCCACCTTGAGGTTGGCCGCGCCGGTGACGATCTGCAGCGGCGCATCCTGGCCCACTTCCACCTGGCAGATGACCATGTGGTCGGAGTCCGGATGAGGCACGATGGACTCGATGCGGCCGATGACCACGTTCTCCACCGCGTCGGCGGCGTTTTCATAGCACTCCACCTTGCTGCCGGTCATGGTGAGCCGGTCGGCCATCTCTTTGGCGGAGCAGTTAAAATCGGCGAATTCCTTCGCCCAGTTCATGGGTAATACCATTGGTGTCGTCCCCCTTGTCCTCAGTTAAACTGCTTTAAGAAGCGCAGGTCGTTTTCGTACAGAAGGCGCATGTCGTCGATGCCGTAGCGCATCATGACCACGCGCTCAAGGCCGATGCCGAAGGCGTAGCCGGTGTATTTCTCCGAGTCGATGCCGCAGTTTTCCAGCACCTTGGGGTGCACCATGCCGCAGCCCAAGATCTCGATCCAGCCCTCGCCCTTGCACATGGAGCAGCCCTTGCCGCCGCACTTGAAGCAGCTCATGTCCATCTCGGCGCTGGGCTCGGTGTAGGGGAAGTGATGGGGGCGGAACCGCACCTTGGTGTCGGGGCCGTAGAGCTTTTTGATGAACACTTCCAGCGTGCCCTTCAGGTCGCTGAAGGTGATGCCCTCGTCCACCACAAGGCCCTCGATCTGGTGGAAGATGGGGCTGTGGGTGGCGTCCACCGCGTCGGAGCGGTACACCCGGCCGGGGGCGATGATGCGGATGGGAGGCTTGCGCTTTTCCATCGTGCGGATCTGCATGCCGCTGGTCTGGGTGCGCAGCAGGATGTTCTCGGTGATGTAGAAGGTGTCCTGGGTGTCGCGGGCGGGGTGGGTCTTGGGGATGGTCAGCATCTCGAAGTTGTAGTGGTCCAGCTCCACCTCGGGGCCGCCCACCACGTCAAAGCCCATGCCAAGGAAGATGTCCTTGAAGTCGTTCAGCACCAGATGGAAGGGGTGCAGGCCGCCCTGCTCCGGGCGCTTGCCCGGCAGGGTCACGTCGATGGTCTCGCCGGCAAGGCGGGCGGTGAGGGCGGCGTCCGCCAGCTCCTTCATCCGGGCGCGGATGCGCGCGTCGATCTCTTCCCGCACCTGATTGGCCAGCGCGCCCACCACCGGGCGCTCCTCGGCGGAAAGCTTGCCCATCTGCTTCAGGATGCCGGTGAGCTCGCCTTTCTTGCCCAAAAAGCGCACCCGCAGTTCGTCCACCGCCTTCTCACTGTCGGCGGCGGCGATCAGCTGGTCCGCCTGCTGGCGGATCTGTTCCAATGCCTCTTTCATAAATCCTATCTCCTCTCGGAAAGTTTGTTGTGTCTATGGTCACCGCGAAAGGGCTCAGCCCTTTGCGCGGAACAGGCTGTAAGGCTGCAAAACGCCGTCGTACTCCTGGTACTCGGTGCACACCAGCTCGTAGCCCTCCATCTCGTAGAGGGCGCCTTCCTCCCGGGTCACGATGAAGTCGAAGGCGTTTTCGGCCACCATCCGGCGCACCGGCTGCTCCAGCTCCTGCCAGTTGGAAAGGTTCGTGCGGCAGAAGAACCGGCAGGAGGGCAGGATGCCGCTGGAAAGATAAAACCCTCCGTCCAGAAAGCCGTAGTTGAGCAGGCTCTCGCCGCCCTCGGCCTGGATGATGGCAGCAAACTTCGTCTGCACCAGATCCTCTTTTTTGAGGGCCATGAAGCTCACGTTGGGGCTGGCCAGCGCCTCCAGCGCCAGCGAGGCGGCCAGACACACCGCGCACCCGGCGGCGACGAGCCGCGGGGCCTCAAAGCGCAGGGGCAGCCGCCGCAAAAGGCTGAGAAGGGGCACAAAGCCCAGAGGGGCGAACACCGCCAGGGGCAGCCCGTAGTAGGGCCAGCCCATGGAGCCGCACCAGATGAAGAAGGCGGTGAAAAAGGCCATCGCCGCCAGGGCGGCCCGCCCGGCGCCGGTGAGCAGCCGGGGCGCGAAGAGCAGCCATGCGCCGCCCAAGAGGGCAAGGCCCATCCACACCGGGTTCGAGGTGAGGGTGGAAAGCCCGCTCACCGCCATGTTGTAAAAGGGAACGGTCCAGTTGGAGGGCGCGTCGGAATAGGAGGTGAAGTTGGTGACGAAATAGGTCCCGAACAAGTCGCCCAGACTGTTATGAAAAGCAAAATACGCCAGCACCGGCACGCTCACCGCGGCCATGCCGCCAAGAAAGGCGCCGCAGGCCTTGAGGGCGGAGGAAAAGGACTTTTCCCCCAGCCACAGCCAGAAGGCAAGGCAGGCCATCCAGGCGAAGTGCAGCCCCAGCAGGGTGTATTTCACCCAGAACACCGCCCCCGCCGCAAGGCCATTGGCAAACACCAGCCAGAGGCCGGGCCGCACCGCGCCTTTCTCTTTGAAAGCCCGCAGCAGGCACCACAGGGAAAAGGCCAGCAGCGGCAGGCACAGCTCCTCGGCGCTGTCGCCCTGGGCGAAGGCGGGGCTGGAATAGACAGCGCCCGCCACAAGGAGCACCGTCAGAAGGCTGAGGTGCTCCGGGCAGAAGAGGGACACGCTTTGCAGGCTGAACCACAAAAAGGCCGCCCCCGCCGCCACCTCCCACAGCCAGACGCCGAAGAAGCTGGAATCGCTCACCAGCGCCGCCGCGGCGTGGAGGAAGTAGAGCAGCGGGCCCTTGTGGTCCAACAGGTCCCGGTAGGGCACCAGCCCTTCCAGCATGCCCCGGCCGATGGTGAAGTAGATGTTGGCGTCGCCCCAGTCGTTGGTGGGGTAGAGAGGCGACGAGCGGGAGCAGACGGCCAGCGCCGCCGCGGCGCACAAAAGGCACCACAGGGCGGCGAAAAGCCGCCGTTTGCGGGACGTCTCCATTGCAGCGCTTCCTCCTTTCGGGGCAGAAAAAAACGGCCTCGCCCCCGTGTTTTCACAGGGACGAAGCCGGTCAAACGCTCCGCGGTACCACCCGGTTTTTTGCTCGTTGAGCAAACACTCAAACTCCCGGTAACGGGGGAGAAGCCCGTCTCTGCCTACTGCCTGCGGGTTCAGCAGAGCCGCTCGGAAGGGAACTTCACCTCCGTTTCCGCCGCAGGGCCCTTGCAGCCGGGAGGCCCCTCTCTGTGCCGGGAAGACGGCGCTACTTTCCTTCGTCAGCGCGTTTACAAAGTCAATCATAGCACACCCGAAGCCTTTTTGCAAGCGGAAAAGACAGGTTTCGCCGCCTTGCCAACCGGGCCGGGCCGTGATAGGATAATTTTGAACGGGAAAAGGAGGCGGAGAGCCATGATCGCAGGTGTGGGCGTGGATATGGTGCGCATCGGGCGGATGGAAAAGAGCCTTGGCAGCGAGGCGTTCTGGCAGCGGGTGTTCGGGGAAGAGGAGCGGGCCTTTCTGGAAAAGCTCGCCCCGGCCCGGAGGGCGGCCAGCGCGGCGGCGAACTTTGCCGCCAAGGAGGCCTTCCTGAAGGCCTGCGGCAAAGGGCTGGGCGGCTTTGCGCTGGCGGACATCCAGGTACTGCGGGCCGAAAGCGGCGCGCCTTACTATGCGCTGAAAGGGGCGGCGGCCGCCCACATGGCCGAAAACGGGCTGCACGTCAGCCTCTCCCTGAGCCACGAGGACGGCCTTGCCGCCGCCTTCGCCGTGCTGGAAAAGGGCTGATTAAACTCCGGCTGTGCCGGGCATACTACCACCGAGGCCCCGCATTTTAAAGCGGGGGCAGCCATCGCCGCCTTTGTGAGGCGGCGGACATCGGAGGGTAGAGTTACATGGAAGTACACAGAGGCGAAGTGTTTTACGCAGACCTCAGCCCGGTGGTGGGCTCGGAGCAGGGGGGCGTGCGCCCGGTGCTCATTTTGCAGAACGACGTGGGCAACCGCCACAGCCCCACGGTGATCGCCGCGGCCATCACCTCCAAGCAGGACAAGACCCGCCTGCCCACCCACATCGCTCTGCCGGCGTTCACCTGCGGCCTGACGCGGGATTCCATCGTTTTGCTGGAGCAGATCCGCACGCTGGACAAGCGCCGCCTGCGGGAAAAGACCGGCGCGCTGCCGCCGGAGGCCCAGCAGAAGGTGGACCAGGCGCTGGGCATCAGCGTGGGCCTGCGCACCACCTGAAAAAGCACAAAAAAGACCCGCCGGGCAAACCGCCCGGCGGGCCTTTTGTTCGTTTTTATTGCAGCATCATGCGGGCGGCTTTGTAAACGTCGCCGCAGCCCAGCGTCAGCACCAGGTCGCCCGGCTCGGCGTTGGCCTTGATGTAGTCGGCGGCCTCCTTGAGGCCCGCCACCGTCACGCAGCCGGGGATCAGCGCGGCAAGGTCCTCAGATCTGACGCTGCCGTCGTCTACCTCGCGGCTGCCCATGATGGGGGTCAGCACCACACGGTCGGCGGCGCTGAGCACCTCGGCGAACTCGTGCAGCAGGGCCCGGGTGCGGCTGTAGGTGAAGGGCTGGTCCACCGCCCACACCCGCTTGAAGCCCAGTTCCTTGGCGGTGGCCAGGGTAGCGGCCACCTCGGTGGGATGGTGGGCGTAGTCGTCCACGATGGTCACGCCGTTCACCTCGCCCAGCACCTCGAACCGCCGCCCGGCGCCGGAGAAGCTGCGGGCCGCCGCCTCGGCGGCGCTGGCCTCCAGGCCCAGCGCCCGGGCGCAGCTGACCATGGCCAGCGCGTTGTAGATGTTGTGGTAGCCCGGGGTGGAAAGGCACAGGTGAGCGTAGTAGTTGTCCCACTCCAGCACGTCGAACTCATAGAAGCCCGGCTTATACTCCCGGATGTTCGTGGCCCGGTAGTCCGCCGATTTCTGGATGCCGAAGGTGCGCACATTGCGGTCGATGCTGTTGATGACCTGGATGACGCCCTCGTCGTCGGCGTTGGCCACGATGGTGTTGGTGGCCATCAGCGCGAACTTCTTGAAGGCCAGCTTCAGCTGGCCCATGGTGCCGTAGTAGTCCAGGTGGTCGTTGTCAATGTTCAGGAGCACCGCGATGTGGGGGGTCAGCCGCAGGAAGGTCTCGGCATACTCGCAGGCCTCCACCACGATGCAGCTGCCGGTGCCGGCCTTGCCGTAGCCGCCGATGAGGGGCAGCTTGCCGCCGATGACCGCCGCGGGGTCCCGGCCCGCCAGTTCCAGCATGGTGGTGATCATGCAGGTGGTGGTGGTCTTGCCGTGGGTGCCCGCCACGCACACGCTGTGGGGGTACAGCCGGCTCACATAGCCCAGCAGCACGCTGCGCTCCAGGGTGGGGATGCCCCGGGCGTCCGCCTCCTGCAGTTCGGGGTTGTCGTCGTGGATGGCCGCCGAGTAGATCACCATGTCCGCCCCGACCACGTTCTGCGGGTCGTGGCCCATGTACACGGTGATTCCCAGGGCGCGCTCCGCGTCGATGATGGAGCCTTCGTTCACGTCGCTGCCGCTGATCTCGTAGCCGCGGGAATTGAGGATCTGCACCAGCGGATACATGCCGCTGCCGCCGATGCCGATGAAATGCAGGTGTTTCACGCCCCGGAGAAGCCCGGGGTTGTAACCGCCGATGTAGCTCATTTGGGTCACCTCAAAAACGTAATGGGGCGAAGCGCGCTCCGCCCGTTGCCGGAGAAAAGTGTTATCCTGCTTTCCATTATATAATTTTTTTGCGGCGAAATAAACACTCAAAAGGCAAAAAATGCCGCTGTTTTTGCAAATTGTCCTTTTCGGCCCCTGCGCGGGGGCCTTTTTTCGGGATTTTGCCCTCCGGCGCAAAAGGGGGGCAAAGGGGCCGAAAGGCCGGTCCGGCGTTCACTTTTGCGCTTTGCAGCGCATACCATGGGTCAAATCGGCACAAGAACGGCCCGGGCGCACAAATGCCCGCGCCCGGTGCAAGGGGGGAAGGGCGATGGAACAAAAACGGCCCGGGGTGTTCGCGGTGATCGGCGAGGACGCCCGTCAGAAGGCGGCGGCGGACTACCTGGGGGAAAAGGGATTCGAGGTGTGCGGCCCGGAGGGGCTGCCCCGGGCGGACTGGGTGCTGCTGCCCATGCCGCTGGCGGCGGACGGGGCGGCGCTGGAGCAGCTGCTGAAAAAGGCAAGGCCCGGCACTGCGGCCTTCGGCGGCCGGGTGAGCGACGGGGCAAAGGCGGCGGCCGCCGCCGCGGGCATCGAACTTGCGGACTATCTGGGGCGGGAGGAGCTGGCGCGCCTGAACGCCATCCCCACGGCGGAGGGGTGCATCGGCCTCATTTTGCAGAACCGGCGGCGCACCGTCTGGGGCAGCGCCGTGCTGGTGCTGGGCTACGGGCGGTGCGGTCAGGCGCTGGCGGTGCGGCTGGCGGCGCTGGGGGCCCGCGTCACGGTGGCGGCCCGCAGCCCCGGCCAGCGGGCGCTGGCCATGAGCCAGGGACTGGCCGCCGCGCCCATGGAGGCGGTGGACGGCCTGCTGGAGAGCACCGACGTGGCGGTGAACACGGTGCCCGCCCCGGTGCTGGAGGCACAGCGGCTGAAACAGCTGCCGAAGGACGCGCTGGTCATCGACCTGGCCAGCCTGCCCGGCGGCACCGATTTTGAGGCGGCGAAGGAACTGGGGGTGCGGGCCATCCACGCCCTCAGCCTGCCCGCCCGGTGCGCGCCGGTGACGGCGGGCCAGTTCGTGGCCCAGGCGGTGCTTGCCATGCTGAGAGAAAGGGGAGAGGGGATTTGATGGAGAAAAAGCGCGTGGTGTGGGCGATGTGCGGCAGTTTCTGCACCTTTGAAAAGACGCTGGGCGTGATGGAGGCCATGGTGCGCAGCGGGGTGGAGGTGCTGCCGCTGATGAGCTTCAACGCCGCCGGGCTGGACACCCGCTTCGGCACGGCGGAAAGCTGGAAGAAAAAGGTGGAGGCCGTCACCGGCCGCAAGCCCATCGAGACGCTGCAGGGCGCGGAGCCCCTGGGCCCGCAGAACATGGCGGACGCAATGGTCATCGCCCCCTGCACCGGGGCCACCCTGGCAAAGCTGGCCGCCGGCATCAGCGACACGCCGGTGACCCTGGGGGCCAAGAGCATGCTGCGGGGGGCAAAGCCGCTGGTGCTGGCGGTGAGCACCAACGACGGGCTGGCCGCCAGCATGGAAAATCTGGCACGGCTCATCAACCGCAAGAACTTCTATCTGGTGCCCTTCGCCCAGGACGACTGGCTGAAAAAGCCCGCCAGCCTGCAAAGCGACTACTCCCTCATCGGCGACACGCTGGAGTGCGCCATGCGGGGCCGCCAGCTGCAGCCGGTGCTCACAGAATGAAAAAACGGCCCCCGGAGCGCGTTTGCTCCGGGGGCTGTTTTGTGTTTTACAGGATGCCCCGCTCGGTGATGACAAGGTCGGCGGGCAGGTCGAATTCGTCGGCGGGCAGGCGGGGGAACACCGCCGCCGACGGGCAGAAGACCACCCGCGCCGCCCCGCTGCGGGCGAAAAACCGGTCGTAAAAGCCGCCGCCGTGGCCAAGCCGCGCGCCATCCGGCGCGGCGGCCAGACAGGGGGCCACGATGAGGTCGATGGCCGCCGGGTCCACCACCGGCAGGGCGCAGGGCGGCTCCAAAATGCCGTAGGGGCCGGGCCGCAGGGCGAACAGCGCCGCCACCCGGTGGGCCTCCATCCGGCCCGCCTCGCACTGGCGGGGCAGGCAGAGGGCGCGGCCCTGGCGCAGCGCCGCCTGCAGAAGGGGCCGGGTGTCCGGCTCCGAGGGGGTGCTCACAAAGCACATCACCGTGCGGGCGGTGTTCCACACCGGCAGTACCCGCAGGTATTCGAACATGGCCTCGCCCCAGCGGGCCGTGTCCTCGGGGGTGCAGCCCGCAAGGCGGGCACGGGCTTCGGCCCGCGCTTCGCGCTTTTGTTCGCGGATGCTTTTCTGTTCCATGCGGGGCCGCCTCTTTTCCTGCCATATCCACCCCATTATACCACCGTCCCCCTCGCTTTTTAAACAAATTGTGGAAATTTTGTGCAGCCCTTGTGCCGCACAGTAAAATTTATGTATAATATTTCAGAACATGCCCATGCCCCGCTTTTGCGGGCGCGGTTTCGGATATTCTGAAAAGCAAAGGGACGTTGGGCTTGAAAAAATTCTTCACCGCACTCTGCGCGGCGGCGCTGGCCGCCGCCCTCTTCGCGCCCGCGGCGCTGGCCTACCAGGGGCCGTCCGTGAGCTGCGAAGCTTACATCGTGATGGACGCCGACACCGGTCAGGTCATCATGGAAAAAAACGCCGACGAGGTGCTCTATCCCGCCTCCATCACCAAGATCATGACCCTGGCCCTGGCGCTGGAAAAGGCCCAGGGCGAACTGGACACCCAGCTCACCGTGAGCTACGACGCGGTGCACCAGCTGGAATACGGCTCCTCCCACATCGCCCTGCAGGAGGGGGAGGTGGTGCGCCTGGAGGACGTGCTCTACGGCACCCAGATGGAGAGCGCCAACGACGGCGCGAACGTGCTGGCCGAGTACATCGGCGGCACCATCCAGGGCGGCGTGGACGCGATGAACGCCAAGGCCGCCGAACTGGGGCTTTCGGGCACCCACTATATGAACCCCCACGGCCTGCACGACGACGAGCACTACACCACCGCCCGGGACATGGCGATCATCACCCGGTGGGCCCTTTCGGTGCCGGGCTTTGAGGAGATCTTCTGCCGCACCGACCCCTGGACCATGGAGGCCACCAACAAGCAGCCCCAGCAGCGGGTGTTCCACTGCACCGACTGGATGCGCATTTCCGGCGACTATTACCGCACCTACGCCAAGGGCTCCAAGAACGGCTTCCACGACCAGGCCCTCACCACCTTCGTGAACTACGCCGAGCAGGGTGGCATCCGCCTCATTTCGGTGGAGCTGAAGTGCCAGCAGCTGGAGGACAAGTTCCGGGACGCCTGCGCCATCCTGGACTATGCCTATGAGAATTTTTCCCGGGTGGAGATCCCCGCCCCGGACGAAGCCTTCCAGGTGCCGGTGGTGGGCGGCGGCGGGGCGCTGGGCAACGCCCTGGTGCAGCCCAAAAGCGCCGCCGTCCTGCTGAACAAAAACCTCTCCACCGACGGCATCACCGTGGACTATCAGATCCCCGACCAGTATGTGCTGGGCCAGCCCTTTGCCGCCAGCGTGACCTACAGTCTGCCGGAGAACGACTACCAGCCCTCGGAGCTGGGCTCGGCCCAGCTTTCGGTGAGCGGCGTCGACGAGGTGCTGGCCGCCAGCACCTATGTGCCCGCCTCCTCCCTCCAGCCGGAGAAGAACCCCGTGGGCATCGCGGTGGCCGCGGCCGCCGCGGTGATGGCGCTGGTGCTGGGCATGCGGCTGTGGCGCAAAGCGGGCAAAAAGAAGCCCGCCGCCACCGGCCCCGCCCAGTGGGAGATCATCACCCGCAAGCCTCTGCCCGCCGAGCCGCCCCCCTGGGAGAAGGAGACGGACAAGGCCTCTCCCCGCAGCCAGACCAAGCCCCCCAGCCGGGACTGACCTTTAACAAAACCACAGCGGCCCCGCCGCGGCGTTGCGCCGGCGGGGCCCTTTTGCCGCCCGGCGGGCGGCTTTTTGTTGCGTTTTGACACGGGATAGGGTAAAATATAAGTTGGTATTTTTTGTGCGGCTGCCGCCGCAGAAAGGCAAGGGACCAAGATGAACATCCTGCCCAACGATCTGGGCCGTCAATACAGCCTGCACGCCGCCGAGTACGAGGCGAAAGCCTTGGAAGTGCTGCGCAGCGGCTGGTACATTCTGGGCCGCGAGGTGGAGCAGTTTGAAGCCGAGTGGGCCGAATACATCGGCGCCAAATACTGCGTGGGCCTTGCCAGCGGGCTGGACGCGCTGTGGATCAGCTTCCGTCTGCTGGGCATCGGCCGGGGCGACGAGGTCATCGTCTGCTCCAACGCCTACATCGCCTGCGTCATGGGCATCTCCATGAACGGGGCCACCCCGGTGTTCGTGGAGCCGGACCAATACGACAACATCGACGCGGAGAAGATCGAGGCCGCCATCACCCCCCGCACCAAGGCCATCCTGGCGGTGCACCTGTTCGGTCAGGCCTGCGACATGACCCGCATCATGGAGATCGCCCGCAGCTACGGCCTCAAGGTGGTGGAGGACTGCGCCCAGAGCCACGGCAACCACTGGCAGGGCCAGACGGTGGGCACCTTCGGCGACGTGGGGTGCTTCTCCTTCTACCCCACCAAGGGCTGCGGCGCGTTTGGCGACGCGGGCTGCATCGTCACCGACGACGAGGCCCTGGCCAAAAAGTTCCGGGTCTACCGCAACTACGGCAGCGAAAAGCGCTATCACAACCAGGTGGTGGGCGCCAACTCCCGCCTGGACGAGCTGCAGGCGGGCCTGCTGCGGGTAAAACTCTCTCACCTGCCGGAATTCGACGCCGAGCGCCGGGCCATCGCCGGGCGGTATCTGGCCGAACTGCACCACCCCCTCATCCGGCTGCCCGAAGTGCGCCCCGGGGCGGACAGCACCTGGCACCAGTTCGTCATCCATGTGGAAAAGGGACGGGACGACCTGGCCGCCTATCTGAAAGAGAAGGGCGTCGGCACCATCATCCACTATCCCATCCCGCCCCACCTGTCCGAGGCTTATCGGTACCTTGGCAAAAAGCGGGGGGATTACCCCATCGCCGAGCGCTACGCCGACGAGGTGCTCAGCCTGCCCATGTACAACGGCATGACCGAAGAAGAACAGACCTTTGTGATCGAGGCCATCAACGCCTGGGAGCCGTGATATGATGAAAAACGACAACTACGACCGGGTGAGGATGCTCTCCTTCGCGGACCTTGGCGACGAGCGGGGCAGCCTCATCGTGGTGGAGGGCGCGCAGCAGGTGCCCTTTGAGATAAAGCGCGTGTTCTATATGTACGGCAGCGACGCCGACGTGGTGCGCGGCCAGCACGCCAACCGCCGCACCGAGTTCGTGCTCATCAACGTGGCGGGCCAAAGCAAGGTGCGGGTGGACGACGGCTGCGGCCGCGAGGAGGTCTTCTCGCTGGACAAGCCCAACACCGGCATCTACATCCCCCGCATGGTGTGGAAGGACATGTACGACTTTTCGCCGGACAGCGTGCTTCTGGTCCTGGCCAGCGAGCACTACGACGGCAGCGAATACCTGCGGGACTACGAAGGCTTCAAAGCGGCCCTCGCAGAGCAGAACAAAAAGGGGTAAGGAAAGATGGGAAAATTCAAATTCATCGAAACGGAGCTGCCGGGAGTGCTCATCGTGGAGCCCACCGTGTTCGGCGACGAGCGGGGCTACTTTATGGAGACCTTCCAGAAAGAGGAGTTTGCCGCCGCCGGCATCACCGACGAGTTCGTGCAGGATAACCAGTCCCGCTCCTCCCGGGGCGTTTTGCGGGGCGTGCACTTTCAGAAAGAGCATACCCAGGGCAAGCTGGTGCGGGTGACCAAAGGCGAAGTGTTCGACGTGGCGGTGGATTGCCGGCCGAACAGTGAGACCTTCGGCAAGTGGACCGGCGTTGTTTTGAGCGAAGAGAACAAGCGCCAGTTCTATGTGCCCCAGGGCTTTGCCCACGGTTTTCTGGTCTTAAGCGACGCGGCGGAATTCTGCTACAAGTGCACCGACTACTACGACCCCTCCGCCGAAGGCGGCATCCCCTACGACGATGCCACCGTGGGCATCCGGTGGCCGGACTGCGGGTGCGAGTATCTTCTCAGCGAGAAGGACAAGCACCACACCCCCTTCGCCAGCCAGACCTTCGAGTATTTTGAGAGGTGGTAAGCCCCTTGAACACGCTGAAACTGTATATCAAGGATTTCCTGCGCTACCGATACCTTCTGTATAACCTCATCAGCCGGGATTTCAAGCTGAAATACCGCCGCAGCGTTCTGGGCGTGGCCTGGAGCGTGCTCAACCCCCTGCTCATGTGCGGCGTGATGGTGGTGGTGTTCGGCAACCTGTTCCAGTTCCGGGGCGAGGGCATCACCAACTACCCCGTCTATCTGGTCATCGGCCAGCTGATGTTCACCTTCTTCCGCGAGTCCACCACCATGGCCATGGGCAGCGTGATGGCCAACGCCATGCTGCTGCGCAAGGTGTACATCCCCAAATACGTCTTCCCGCTGGAAAAGACCTGCTTCGGCCTTGTGAACTATTTCTTCAGCTTCATCGCCCTCATCATCATCATGATCATCACCGGCAGCCCCCTGCACCCCACGGTGCTGCTGGCGGTCTATCCCATCCTCACCATGTTCCTGTTCAGCCTGGGGGTGGGTCTGGTGCTCTCCACCATGGCGGTGTTCTTCCGGGACGTCATCCACCTGTGGGAAGTGTTCACCACCGTGCTGATGTACTTCTCCGCCATCTTCTACGACCCGGCCCAGTTCGGCAACATCTATCTGGAAACGCTCATCAAATTCAACCCTATCTACTGGTACATCACCGCCTTCCGCACCGCCGTGCTGGACGGCAAGATGCTCACCCTGAACATGGTGGTCATCTGCGGGGCGTGCAGCCTTGCCATGCTGGCCTTTGGCCTCTTGGTATTCAAAAAGAACCAGGACAAGTTCGTCCTGTACATGTGAGGGAGGGCGGACGATGGAACCCATCATCCAGGTAAACGACGTCTCCATGCGCTTCAACCTCGCCAAGGAGAAAAGCGAGAGCCTGAAGGAATATTTCTTGCAGATCGCCCACGGCAAGCTGAAATTCGACGAGTTCTACGCGCTGAAAAACGTCAGCCTCACCGTGCAGCCGGGCGACTTCTACGGCCTCATCGGCCTGAACGGCAGCGGCAAATCCACCCTGCTCAAGGTCATCAGCGGCGTCTACAAGCCCACCACCGGCAACTGCGTGGTGCGGGGCACCATCGCCCCCCTCATCGAGCTGGGCGCCGGCTTTGACATGGACCTCACCGCCCGTGAGAACATCTTTTTGAACGGCGCGGTGCTGGGCTTCACCCCGAAGTACATCCGGGAGAAATTCGACGAGATCGTGGAGTTCAGCGAACTGCACGACTTTCTGGACGTGCCGCTGAAAAACTATTCCAGCGGCATGGTGGCCCGCATCGCCTTCGCCATCGCCACCATCACAAAGCCGGACATCCTCATTGCCGACGAAATTTTGAGCGTGGGCGACTTTTTGTTCCAGCAAAAGTGCGAGGACCGCATGCAGAAGCTGATGAGCGGCGGCACCACCGTGATTCTGGTGAGCCACTCCATCGAGCAGATCGAGCGCATGTGCAACAAGGTGGCCTGGCTGGAGCACGGCCGCATCAAGATGAACGGCCCCACCGAAGAGGTGTGCGCCGCCTACAAACACACCACCCGGGACGCCGAGTGAGACCCCGCAACAGCCAGGAGGCAGGCCCCCTGGCTGTTTTGCGCGCCCGGGACAAAGGAGAGAACGACCCCATGCCGGACAAAAAAGAACTGGAAGCCCCCCAGCCCGCCGACGTTGCCCGTGAAGACAGCGTGGGCGGCATGGCCCGCCGCCTTCTGGAACCCGCCCACATCAAGCAGGTGGCGGCGTGGTGCGCCCAGGTGGGCCGGGAAGAGGGCCTCGAAGCCCTCTGGCGGGAGGTGGAGTTCCGCATCCGCCTTGCCCTGCACCGGGATACCTGGCGCTACCGGGCGGACCTGCCCACCCGCCGCCAGCTGAAGGCCCAGCGGGCGGAAAACCTCGCCGGGCCCACCATCAGCGTCTGCGTGCCCCTGTACAACACCCCCGCGCCCTTTCTGCGCCAGATGATAAACAGCGTGCTGGCCCAGAGCTACCAGCGCTGGGAGCTGGTGCTGGCGGACGCCTCCGACGATGCCCATTCCGACGTGGGCCGCATCGCGCAGGGGTTTGCCCAAAAGGACAGCCGCATACGCTACCTGAAGCTGGAAGAAAACGGCGGCATCGCCGCCAACACCAACGCGGCCCTGGCCGCCGCCACCGGCGGCTGGCTCACCCTGCTGGACCACGACGACGTGCTCTATGCCAACGCTCTCTACCGGGTGGCCAAAGAGGCGCTGGCCGGGGCGGATTTCGTCTATTCCGATGAAATAGTCCTCTCGGCGGACCTCAAGCATCTGGTGGATTACCACTTCAAGCCGGACTTTGAACCGGACTATCTGCGGGGCTGCAACTACATCACCCATCTGGCCGCCTTCTCCCGGGCGCTCTTTGAGCGGGCGGGCGGCGGCGAGCGCAGCGAGTACGACGGCAGCCAGGACTTTGAAATCATCCTGCGCCTCACCGAGCACGCCCAAAAGGTGACCCACATCCCCTATGTGCTCTACATCTGGCGCAGCCATTCCGGCAGCACCGCCAGCGGCATGGAGGCCAAACCCTACGCCCTGGCGGCGGGGGAGAAGGCCATCGACGACCACCTGAAACGGGTGGGCCTGGAAGGAAGCGCGAAGCGCATCGAGGGCTGCCCCGGCGCTTACCGGGTGAAGTACGCCCTCACCGGCACGCCCCTCATCAGCGTGCTCATCCCGAACAAGGACCACATCGACGATTTGGACCGCTGCCTTGCCAGCCTTTACGCCAAGGCGGGCTACGACAACTTTGAGGTCATCGTGGCGGAGAACAACTCCGCCGACCCCGCCACCTTCGCCTATTACGAAGAAGCAAAGAAAAAATATCCCCGGCTGCAGGTGGTCACCTATGAGGGCGGCTTCAACTTCTCGGCGGTGAACAACTTCGCCCGCCGGTTTGCCAAGGGCGAGCAGCTGCTGCTTTTGAACAACGACATCGAGCTGCTCAGCGAGGGCTTTCTGGCCGAGATGCTCATGTTCAGCCAGCGGCCGGACGTGGGCTGCGTGGGCGCGAAGCTCTACTATCCCGACGACCGCATCCAGCATGCGGGGGTGTTCCTTGGCATCGGCGGCACCGCCGGCCACAGCCACAAGAGCCACCCCCGGGCCTCGGCGGGCGACCTTTACCGGCTGGCCACCCCTCAGAACCTGCTGGCGGTCACCGGCGCCTGCCTGATGGTCAAGGCCGCCCTTTACGACGAGATGGGCGGGCTGGACGAGGAGAATTTCGCCGTGGCCTACAACGACATCGACCTGTGCCTGAAGCTTTGGAAGAAGGGTCTGACCAACGTGTTCACCCCCCACGCCGAAGCCTACCACTATGAGAGCAAGAGCCGCGGGCTGGACACCCTGAGCGAGAACGCCCGCCGCTACGAGGGGGAGAAGGCCCGGTTCATCGCCAAATACGGCGACATGATCGCCGCCGGCGACCCTTACTACAACCGCCATTTCAACCTGCTTTTTGAAAACTACGGCCTGAAATAAGGGCCTTTTGGGGGCGACAAGCCATGAAACTCAAACTCAAACGTATCCGGGAGCTGTTCGGCTATGCCTTTGACCTTTTAAAGAGCGAGGGCCTCTTCGCCATGGTGCGGCGGGCGCTGGGCTTTTTCCGCCGCCGCCTCTTCGGCAAGCGGGCCCGCTACCTGCCCAAGAAAAAGGTGCTGCAGGCCCAGCGGGCGGACCTGGCCGACCGGTGGGAAAACGGCGCAGCCCTGCCCCTCGTGAGCATCTGCGTGCCGCTCTACAACACGCCGGAGCCTTTTTTGCGGCAGTTTTTGGCCAGCGTCTTTGACCAGACCAGCACCCGGTGGGAGCTGTGCCTTGCGGACGCCTCCGACGAGGCCCATGCCTATGTGGGCGAAATCGTGAAGCAGCGGGCGGCCTTTGCGGAAAAGATAGCCCCGGCGGCAAGCCGGGTGAAGTACGTCAAGGTGGAGAACAAGGGCATCAGCGCCAACACCAACGCGGCGGCCGGCCTTGCCACCGGCGAGTATCTGGCCCTGGCGGACCACGACGACATCCTGGCCCCCCACGCCATCTACACCCTGCAGATGGCCATTCTGGACAGCGGCGCGGATTTCCTTTACAGCGACGAGGCCCTTTTCAAAAAGAGCATCCGCCGGCCCATGGTGGCCCACTTCAAGCCGGACTTCGCCCCGGATTATCTGGTCTGCTGCAACTACATCTGCCATCTTTCCGCCTTCAAGCGCAGCCTGTACTTTGAGGCGGGGGGTGAGCGCAGCGAGTGCGACGGCAGCCAGGACCACGACCTGTTCCTGCGCCTGACCGACCGGCTGGACGACACCCAAATCTATCACATCCCCCAGGTGCTCTATTACTGGCGGGTGCACGGCGGCTCCACCAGCGGCGGCACCGCCGCCAAGCCCTATGTGGCCAAGGCGGCCAAAAAGGCCATCGCCGACCATCTGGAGCGCACCGGCCAGCGGGGCGAGGTGCGGGACGGCCTTTACTCCAGCACCTACAAGGTGGACTATGAGATCGAGGGCGAGCCGCTGGTGAGCATCCTCATCCCCAACATGGACCACACCGACGACCTGGAAAAGTGCCTGTCCTCGGTCTACAAAAAGACCAGCTGGCACAACTTCGAGGTCATCGTCATCGAGAACAACTCCAAAGAGGCGGCCACCTTCGACTACTACAAAAAGATCACCGGCCCCGAGGGCTACCCCCGCTGCCGGGTGGTGGAGTACAAGGCCCAGGGCGGCTTCAACTTCTCCGCCATCAACAACTTCGGGCGCAAGGCGGCAAAGGGCGACTACCTGCTGCTTTTGAACAACGACGTGGAGGTCATCAACCGGGAGTGGCTCACCGAACTGCTGATGCAGGCCAGCCGCCCGGGGGTGGCCATGTGCGGGGCCATGCTCTACTACCCCGACGACACCATCCAGCACGCGGGCATTATCACCGGCCTTGGCGGCTACGCCGGCCACAGCCACAAATACCGCCCCCGCACCTCCGGCGGCTACATGTTCCGCGCCGCCACCGTGCAGGATTTTTCCGCCGTCACCGCCGCCTGCCTGTTGGTGCGGGCCGAGGTGTTCGACGCGCTGAACGGTCTGGACGAGGGCTTCACCGTGGCCTTCAACGACGTGGACTTCTGCCTGCGGGCCCGGCGGGCCGGCTGGCGGGTGGTCTGGACCCCCTACGCCCAGCTTTACCACTACGAGAGCAAGAGCCGGGGCATCGACGAGAAGGACAAGGCCAAAAAGGCCCGCTTTGCCGGCGAGCAGAAACGCCTCACTGAGCGCTTCGGCCGGGAGAACCTCACCCGCGACCCCTACTATAACCCCGGCCTCACTTTGGACCGGGAGGATTTTTCCGAAAGCGGCGATCTGCGTCATCTGCAAAACTGCCTGCCGGGCTGAGCGGCAGATATTGTGTGTTGACAAGCAAAAGCGCCTGCTGTATACTAAGTATTGTTTTCACAGCAAAACACCGCCCTCACAACTGACGGAATTTCGTGGGCAGACCACGGGGGAGTGAGGCGCGTTTTATGCCGACCGTCTGGGCAACATCGCATACGCGGTGCTGCCCTTTTTTATTTCTTCAGGGCGGCACAAAACACACCGAAAGGGGCTTTGCAATCATGGAACAGTGGAAGGATTTTGTGCCCGGCGCGTGGCAGGAGAAAATCGACGTTCGGGATTTTATCCAAAAAAACTACAAACCGTATACCGGCGACGACAAATTTCTCGCCGGCCCCACCGACCGCACCAAGCGGCTGATGGCGAAGCTGGAGGCCCTGATGGCCGCCGAGCGGGAAAAGGGCGGCGTTTTGAAGGTGGACACCGAAACGGTGATGAGCCTTTTGACCTTCGCCCCCGGGTATCTTTCCAAAGAGGACGAGCTCATCGTGGGCCTGCAGACCGACGAGCCGCTCAAGCGGGGCGTGAACCCCTTCGGCGGCATCCGCATGGCCCGCAGCGCCTGCGAGGCCTATGGTTACAAGCTCTCGGACAAAATCGAGGAAGAGTTCCGCTACCGCACCACCCACAACGACGGCGTGTTCCGGGTCTACGGGCCCGAGACCCGCGCCGCCCGCCACTGCGGCCTCATCACCGGCCTGCCGGACGCCTACGGCCGGGGCCGCATCATCGGCGACTACCGCCGGGTGGCCCTCTACGGCGTGGACAGGCTTGTGGCGGAAAAACAAAAGGACATGGCCCAGCTGCACGCCCGGCCCATGACCGACGACGTCATCCGCCTCATCGAGGAAGTCTGGCGGCAGATCGACTTTCTGAACAAGCTGGCGGGCATGGCCGAGATGTACGGCTGCGACATCCGCCGCCCCGCCGCCAACGCCCACGAGGCGGTGCAATGGCTGTACTTCGGCTACCTGGGGGCCATCAAGGAGCAGAACGGCGCGGCCATGAGCCTGGGCCGGGTGAGCACCTTCCTGGACATCTACTTCGAGCGGGACCTGGCCGCCGGCGTGCTGGACGAGCAGGGCGCCCAGGAGCTGATGGACCACTTTGTGATGAAGCTGCGCATGGCCCGCCACCTGCGCACCCCCTCCTACAACGAGCTGTTCGGCGGCGATCCCATGTGGATCACCGAGGCGGTGGGCGGCATGGGCGTGGACGGCCGCACCCTGGTGACCAAGAATTCCTTCCGGGTGCTGCACACCCTCTATGACCTGGGGAGCGCCCCCGAGCCCAACCTGACGGTGCTCTGGTCCGGCGCGCTGCCGGAGGGCTTCAAGCGCTTTTGCGCAAAGGTCTCCTGCGACACCGACGCCATCCAGTACGAGAACGACGATTTGATGCGCCCCATCTACGGCGACGACTACGCCATCGCCTGCTGCGTTTCCGCCATGCGGGTGGGCAAGGACATGCAGTTCTTCGGCGCCCGCACCAACCTGCCCAAACTCCTGCTCATGGCCCTCAACGGCGGACGTGACGAGATGAAGAACGAGCAGGTGGGCCCGGCCACCGAGCCGTTCAAGGGCGAATACCTGGACTACGACGAGGTCTGCCGCCGGCTGGACTTCTACCGCGCCTGGGTGGCGAAGGTGTACGCCAACACCATGAACATCATCCACTACATGCACGACAAGTACGCCTACGAGAAGCTGCAGATGGCCCTCCACGACACCGAGGTCCACCGCTACATGGCCTTCGGCATCGCCGGCCTCAGCGTGCTGGCCGATTCCCTCTCCGCCATCAAGTACGCGAAGGTGCGCTGTGTGCGGGACGAGGCCACCGGCCTCATCAGCGACTTTGAGGTGGAAGGGGAGTACCCCGCCTTTGGCAACGACGACGACCGGGTGGACTCCATCGCCGCCGAGCAGGCCCGCCTCTTCTTTGAGGAGCTGAAAAAGCATCCCCTCTACCGGAACGCCGAGCCCACCCTCTCGGTGCTCACCATCACCTCCAACGTGGTCTACGGCAAAAAGACCGGCTCCACCCCCGACGGCCGCAAGGCGGGCGAGCCCTTCGCCCCCGGCGCGAACCCCATGCACGGCCGGGAAAAGAGCGGCGCACTGGCCAGCCTCAACTCGGTGGCCAAACTCAAATACGACTGCTGCAAGGACGGCATCTCCAACACCTTCTCCATCCTGCCCGAGGCCCTGGGCAAGACCGAGGCCGAGCGCCACGGCAATCTGGTGGCCCTGCTGGACGGCTACTTCGCCCAGATGGCCCACCACCTGAACGTGAACGTGATGAACCGTCAGATGCTGGAGGAGGCCTACGAGGACCCCGCCAAATACCCGAACCTGACCATCCGCGTCTCCGGCTACGCGGTGAACTTCCACAAGCTCAGCCGGGAGCAGCAGCGGGAGGTCATCCGCCGCACCTTCCACAGCGCCATGTAAAAGGAGGCCCCACCCATGGAAAACAGCGCCCTCACCGGCCGCGTCCACTCCTTTCAGTCCATGGGGGCGGTGGACGGCCCCGGCCTGCGCTATGTGGTGTTCTTTCAGGGGTGTCCTCTGCGCTGTGCCTACTGCCACAACCCGGACACCTGGGCCTTTGGCGGCGGGCAGCAGGTCACGGTGGAGGACGTGCTGCAAAAGGTGCGCCGCTGCGCGCCCTACATTAAGAAAAACGGCGGCGTCACACTCACCGGCGGCGAGCCTCTGGCTCAGAGCGGTTTTGCCGCGGCGCTGCTGGCGGCCCTCAAAGCCGAGGGCTTCCACACCGCTCTGGACACCTCCGGCGCGGCGAGCCTCGCGGACGCGGAACAGGTGCTGGCCCACACCGACCTGGTGCTGGCCGATTTGAAATTCACCACCGAGGAGGACTACCGCCGCCACACCGGCGGCAGCCTTGCCCACACCCTGGCGTTCCTGGACCTCTGCAAAAAAATGGGCCGCCCGGTGTGGCTGCGGCACGTGGTGGTGCCCGGCCTCAACGACGGCCCCGGAGCCGCAGCCCGGCTGGCGGCGCTGGCAAAAGGGTATGACAATGTGGAAAAGGTGGAGTTGCTGCCCTTCCGCACCCTCTGCATCGAAAAGTACGCCGCCCTGGGCGTCCCCTTCCCGCTGGAGGCTACGCCCCCGGCGGGCGAGGAACACCTTGCGCCCTTCCGCGCGGCGCTGGGCTCCCTGGCCGCCCCGGCAGAATAACAAAGAAAAGCGCCCTTTGGAGAAATACACCAAAGGGCGCTTTTTGCGTCGGTTCACTTGCGGGGACGCCGGGGGGAGGAAGGGGTCTGGGGGCGCACGCCCGTCTTTTTGGGCGCGGGCTTTTTCTTGCGCACGCTCCAGCCGAACTTGCCCAGCTGCTTGCCAAGGGCGTAGTAGTCGCCGTGGGCATAGGCCAGCAGGCCCGCCTTTTCCAGATGCAGTTTGCCCGCGCTGTCCAAAAGGGCGGGGTCCACGTCCACCGCCACCACGTCCGCCAGAAACAGGTCGTGGCTGCCCAGCTCGATGCGCTGGAACACCCTGCACTCCAGATTCACCGGGCTTTCCGCCAGCAGGGGACAGCCCACCTTGGAGGCGGGGGCGGTGTGCAGGCCCATGGCGGCGAACTTGTCCACGTCTTTGCCGCTCTTCACACCGCACCAGTCCACCGCCTTGGCCAGCGCCGTGGTGGGCAGGTTGATGACGAACTCGCCGCTCTCGTTGATGAGGCCGTAGCTGTGGCGGGTGGGGCGCACGGAGATGGACACCCGGGGCGGCTGGGTGCAGACGGTGCCCGCCCAGGCGATGGTGATGAGGTTGGCGCTCTCACCTTCGCCGCAGCTCACCAGCACCGGGGGCACCGGGCCCAGCAGGGCGCTGCCCGGCCAGGAGAGTTTTTCTTCACTCATGGGCCTTCTCCTCAAAGGTGGTCTCGCTGATGATGAAGCGGGGCCGGGCCTTGGTCTCCATGTAAATCTTGCCGATGTACTCGCCGATCACGCCCAGGCACAAAAGCTGGATGCCGCCCATGAAGCAGACGATGCAGATGGTGCTGGCCCAGCCGGCCACCGTGTGGCCCAGCATCGCCGCAACGATCGCCCAGATCACGCCGATGAAGCTGATGCAGCTCACCAGCACGCCGAAGCCGGTGATCATGCGGATGGGCTTCACCGAAAGGCTGGTGATGCCGTCGAAGGCCAGGGCCAGCATCTTTTTCAGGGGATAGTGGCTCTCGCCGGCAAGGCGCTCGGCCCGCTCGTAGTAGACGCTGGTGCTCTTGAAGCCCACCAGCGGCACCATGCCCCGCAGGAAAATGTTCACTTCCTTGAAGTTGGAAAATTCGTTCAGCACCCGGCTGCTGAGCAGGCGGTAGTCCGCGTGGTTGAACACCACCTGCGCGCCCATCCAGTTCATCAGCTTGTAGAAGCCCTCGGCGGTGAAGCGCTTGAAGAAGGTGTCGGTGTCCCGCTTGGAGCGCACGCCGTACACCACCTCGCACCCGTCGTGGTAGGCCTTCACCATCTCGTCCATGGCGTTGATGTCGTCCTGGCCGTCGCAGTCGATGCTGATGGTGATGTCGCAGCGGTCCTTCACGGTCAAAAGACCCCCCAAAAGGGCGTTCTGGTGGCCCCGGTTGCGGGAGAGGCAGATGCCCTCCGCCAGCTCCTCCTTCGCCGCCAGGTCCTGGATGATGGCCCAGGTGTCGTCCTTGGAGCCGTCGTTCACGAACACCGCCCGGCTCTGGGGGGCGATGAGGCCGTCGGCCATCAGCCCGCGCAGCTTCGCAAAGAACATCGGCGCGGTGACAGGCAGCACCTGCTGCTCGTTGTAGCAGGGGATGACGATGTACAAGACAGGAAGTTCCTTCATTTTTTCGTTCCTCCCAAAGATTCAACGCTGGTACTCCCGGGCAAGGGCCGCCCGGTCCAGGATTTTAAAACTGTTTTTGTAGGTCTCGATCAGGCCCTCCGCCCGCATGCGGGAAATTTCGCGGCACAGGGCGCTGCGCTCGCAGTTCAGATACTCCGCCAGCCCCGCCCGGGAGAAGGGGATGGAAAAGGTGTCCGCCCCGGCGGCCTTGGCCTGCCCCAGCAGATAGGCGCAGAGCTTGGAGCGCAGGCTTTTCAGGATGAGCAGGTCCACCCGGCGGCTCAGGTCGAAGTATTTTTCCGAGATGGTGCGCACAAGGTTCTGCATCAGCTGGGTGTGCTCCGGGTGCATGGCGGCGCAGGGGCACAGCAGCTTGCGGCAGGAGATGAACATCGCCTTGGAAGCGCTGCGGGCGGTGATGGTCACCGGGCTTTTCACCGCGCTGCCCGCCAGCACGTCCCCGAACACGCTGCCCGGGGCAAGGTCGGTGATGGCCACCGCCGCGCCGTCCGGCGTGGTCTTCAGGGCGGTGGCGCTGCCCTCCAGCAGAATGCCGATCTCGCCGGTGTCGTAGCCCGCCAGAAGCAGGATGTCGCCCTTTTCGTAGCGGCGCACCGCCGGCGCAAAGCAGCCCAGCAGCCGGGCGAGGCCCTCCGGCGGGATGTCCGCGAACAGGGGCGTGGCCGCCAGCAGGGGATAGTATTCTTCCACGGGGCGGCTCCTTTCTGCACAAAGAAGATAAACAAAAAAATCACAACTGTTGCGGCGGCAACAGCAATCTATCCCACATTATAGTAAAATCTTCAAGGAAAAGCAATGCAAAGAGGGGCGAAGGTACCCCGGGAAAGGTGGAAATTTTATGAAACAGTACTACACCCGCTTTCTCACCCGCACCGCGCTGCTGCTGGCGCTCTGCGTGGTGGTGCAGCAGTTCAAGACCGTCAGCCAGTTCATCACCGGCCCGCTGGTGAACCTCATCCTGCTGCTGGCCGCCCTGGCCGTGGGCCTTGGCAGCGGTCTTTGCATCGCGGTGCTCAGCCCCATCCTGGCCTTCCTCATCGCCCCCAGCCCCGTCATGCAGCTCATGCCCCAGCTCATCGTGCTGGTGGCCGCGGGCAACGCCGCCCTGGTGGTGTGCGCCTGGGCCCTGCGCAAACAGGATAAATTCTTCTGGCTGGGCTTCCTTTTGGGAGCGGCGGCCAAGGTGGCCGTGATGGCCGGCGGGCTGCAGTTCGTGCTGCTGCCCCTCTTCGGCGGCGTGCTCAACGAAAAGCAGGTGGCCACCGTTTCCACCATGTTCGGCGTGAACCAGTTCATCACCGCCCTCATCGGCGGCGTGCTGTGCGCCATCCTCTGGCCGCTGCTGCGAAAAGTGAAAGGCTTCGTGCTGCAAAAGGCCTGAAAACTCTCAAAACGAACAAAGGAGCCGGCCCCCGCAAGGGGCCGGCTCCTGCCGTTTCATTTCGCTTCTTTCGCCTTCACCAGTTCGATGGCCTCTTTGCCGGTCATGTGGTCGATGGTCATCTCCAGCATGCACAGGGGCGCCCAGTCCCGCCGGATGGCGGCGTCCATGCCCTCGGGGGTGTCGTTGGGGGTGTACTTGCGGGCCAGCTTTTCAATGGCCGCACGCTTCTCGCCCTCGTCCTCCAGCTCCCGGATGGTGCCGAAAGCGATGACGCTGCGGAAATAGGTGGTGTATTCCTCGGGCACGATCTGGTCCTGGTCGATGACGCAGAAGGACGCCTTCGGGCAGCGGCGGAGGGCCTCCAGCTTGTGGCCGGCCTTGGCCGAGTGGAAATAGAGTTTTTCCCCGTCAAAGACATAGCTGAGGGGCACGGCGTAGGGGTAGCCGTCCTCGCCGGAAAGGGCCAGCACGCCGGACGTGCCCCGTTCCAGCACGGCGGCGGTCTCCTCGGCGTTCAAAAGCTGTTTGTGGCGGCGCATTTCCTTGAACATAAAAAACACCTCTCGATGATAAAAAATAAAGCGCCCCGTCACCATTCCTTCAAAGGCCTAACGGAATGGGACCAAGACGCAAAAACCCGGCGGCTTTTCAGGGAGATTATACGCCCCATCCCGCCGAAAGTCAAGAACAGGGAGGGCCCGGCCAAAGGCCGGGCCCTCCCTGTTCTTGAGAGAAGCCAGCTTCAAGAGGATGTATGTTCGGCCGTCAGAGCGTTTGGTTCGCTCCGGCTGGCAGACGGAAAAGAAGGATCGGCGTGGGTCTTCACCATGCGGCGGATGGACCGCATCAGAAGCAGCACGACGGCGATCAGCGGGAAGCCGGCCAGCACACAGACCAGCTTGATGGTCTCCATGCCGCCCACCACCATGATGCCGGCGGAGAACAGCATGAACACCACCGACCACAGCAGACGGTTCCAGCGGGCGGGATTCTCGTAGCCGCTGAGCTTTTTACTGGTCATCGACGACAGGATGTAGGCCGAGGAGCTGATGGTGGTGGCAAGGAAGACGAAGCAGGAAATGAGATACACCACCAGCATCAGCTGAGGCAGCGGCAGGGTGGAGAGCAGGGCGGTGATGGCGGCCTCCTGGCCCTCGGTGGCAAGAATGCCCGCAAGGTCAACGATGCCGGTGCGCTGCACATACAGCGCGTAGCCGCCCATGATGCCGAACACGGTCATGCAGCCCACCGAGCCCCACAGCACCTGCCCGCAGATGACCTGACGGATGGTGCGGCCCCGGGAGATGCGGGCCACGAACAGCCCCATCACGGGCATATAGGCCAGCCACCAGCCCCAGTAGAAGATGGTCCAGTTCTGGGGGAAGCCGGAGGCGAGATGGGGGTCGGTGTAGGTGCTCATGCGCACGAAGTTGGAGGCCAGCAGGCCGATGCTGTTGGTCTCGGCGTCGATGAGGTAGCTGGTGGGTCCCCACAGCAGGGTCACCACCAGAAAGCCCAGCGTGATGTACACCGTGGCGCTGCTGAGCCATTTCATGCCTTTTTCCAGCCCCAGATACACGCAGCTGCCGAACAGTACCAGCAGCGCGGCCAGCATGATGAACTTCAGGCCCAGGGTGTCGGCCACGCCGGTGAGCTGGTGGAAAATGCGGGAGATCACGGGGATCTCCAGGCCGATGGAAGCGTCGATGCCGCCCATGATGCCGAACACGATGATAACGTCCAGCAGATGCCGCGCCCAGAGGTGCCGCTCCAGCCAGCCGGAGGCGGGCACGCAGGCGTTGCTGATGCGGGTGGTGTCGGTGCGCTTCACGAACAGGGTGTAGGCAATGGCGATGGTGGCCGGGATGTACATGGTCCAGGCGCTGGGGCCCCAGTGGAACTGCCCGTACATGTGGGCGTAGTCATATGCCTCGGCGGAAAAAGGCTCCAGCCCGAAGGGCGGCGCGCTGACGTATTGGATGGGCTCGAACAGGGACATGATCATGATGGAGGCGTCGATGCCGGTGGTGAACACCATGCACGTCCAGCTGAAGTTGCTGTATTCGGGCTTTTCGTCCGGCGCGCCGAACTTGATGCTGCCGTATTTGCTGAAGGCCAGCCAGCCCAGGAAGATGAAGTTGATGATGTAGATCCACAGATACACCCACCCCAGGCGGGTGGTGAGGGTCTGCAGCAGGCTGCTCAGCACGGTGAACAGCGTGTCGCCGCCCACAAACAGGCCCACCGACACGGCTGCAAAAATCAGGATGGTGGGCCAGAAGATGGCCGGTTCGATGTTCCAGCGATCGTGTTTCAATGCGTTTCCCCCTCTATGCACGGCGCGCCGAGACCCGCAGCGGAGTCCCGGCGTGCCGGATGCGTTTTACTGCGCGGTGTAGCAGCCGTCGATGGCCAGCTGGGTGCCGGAGACGAAGTCGGCCTCGTCGGAGGACAGGTAGACATAGCCGTAGGCGATGTCCTCGGGCTTGCCCAGATAGCCGATGGGGTGCTTCTGGATGAACTCCGCGGAGTATTCCTCGATGGTCTGGCCGTTCTGACGGGCGTCGTCGTAGGCCATGGGGGTGATGATGTAGCCGGGGTGCACCGAGTTCACGCGGATGTTCAGACGGTTCTCGCCGCAGTACAGGGCGGCGGCCTTGGTCATCAGGGTGACGGCGCCCTTGGAAGCGCAGTAGGCGAAGAAGGCGGATTCCGCCACCAGGCCCTCGATGGAGGAGGCGTTGGCGATGGAGCATTTCTCGCCGTTGGTGCGCATCTCCTCAATGGCCACCTGCATGCCGTAGAAAACGCCGGTCTGGTTCACGGCGATGGTGCGGTTCCACTCCTCCAGGGAGGTGCCGGCGAAGTCCTTGCGGTAGGAGATGCCCGCGTTGTTGATGAGCACGTTCAGCTTGCCGAAGGTGGCCTTGGTGAAGGCGACGCACTCTTTCCAGGCGTTGTAGTCGGTGACGTTCAGCTTGAAGAAGGCGGCGTTCTCGCCCAGCTCGGCGGCCACGGCGCGGCCGTCGGTCTCGTTCATGTCGGCGACCACGACCTTGGCGCCCTCCTGAACGAAGATGCGGGCGGTGCAGGCGCCAATGCCCTGGGCGGCGCCGGTGATGATGGCAACTTTACCTTTCAAACGATCCATGAAATGTCAACTTCCTTTCTGTGATAAAGCGGCGGACGCCGCGGGATGCTTTATTGTTCTGCTTTCTTCTGAATGCGGTTGGATTCCACGATGACGATGGTGGAGCCCACGAAGGTCAGCACCGCGCCGATCAGGCCCGAAACGCTGGGGGCGGTGAAGAAGGGCGGCAGCGCAAGGATCAGGATGGTCCAGATGCCGTAGGCGATGTTCAGGCTGCTGGCGGTGCTCACGCCGCAGTTGTTCATGCCGCCGAAGTAGCACACATAGGCCATGGCGTTGAAGAAAGAGGCCAGGATGAACACAAGGCTGATGAGCAGCGGGTTGCCCAGCATGCCCTGAGTGAAGGAGTAGGCGGTGCTGAAGTCGATCATGCGCACCAGATTGGTGAAGAAGGCCCAGTTGCCCGGGATCAGCAGCAGCACGGCCAGCATGATGGTGTACAGCGCGATGGCCGAAGTCTGCTTGAGGGCCAGGGACACGTCCGAATCCACGTCCTCGGCCATCAGGCGGTAGCCGAACACCAGCTCCAGAGAGTAGCCCACCGAGGCGAACACCGCCAGGAAGATGCCCACGGGATGCAGGCCGCTGAAGCCGGAGATGACCACTACGCCGGAGATGGAGAACAAAATGCCCAGGAACTTGAAGGGGGTGAGCTTCTCCTTGAACCAGAACATGGCGATGATGGAGCCCAGCGCGGGGTAGAAGGCGCTGATGGAGGTGGCCACGCTCACCGAGTAGCGGCTGGCGATGGCGAAGGGCACAAGGCCCAGCGGGCCGGCAAACAGCGCCGCCGGCATGATGCGGAAAAACGCCTTTGTGCGCAGCAGGCGCAGATATTCCTTCAGCTTGCCCCGCTTCGCCACATAGCCCACCTCAAAAACGAAGGTGATGAGCGCGTCGATCCAGGCAATGCCGATGGCGGCCAGAATGATGAACATCACGCCGCGGGCGCTGTCCAGCGTGCCGCTGTCTCCGTTGTAGGGGCTCAGCCAGCTGTACAGCGTGACCGAGTAAGCGGCCCACAAAATACCGCTCAGCAAAGACAGGAGCTCACCCTTTTTCTGTGAACGAACCAAACAGATTCCTCCTTTGTTTTTTCTGCCCCTGCCGCAAACGCAGAACGGGGCGGTCGTTTGGCTATATTTTAACGAACTTTGGCCCGCTTGTGGCGACACCGTGTGCCAATTTTTTGACAAACCCGTGCTATTTTGTTTCTTTTTGCTCCCGGCAGGGGTCGAAATTGTTTCCGAAACACACCAAAAAGCGGGCTGGATTGTCTATCATCCTTTCTTTACGGGTCTTGCGGGGTATGATATACCCAATGGGAATGACTTTGAGACGAGAAGGGAAGGTGGCGGCCGCATGCCCAGGATTCCTCTGTACTACCAGGACGACGAATTCTTTGAGGAATTTGGAACGAGTTGTTATATCAACCACGAAAAGATGGTGGACGTGTTCCCGCTGTACCGCCACGACTTCATGGAGATCAGCCTCATCGTGGAGGGCAGCGGCACCGAGCTGTGCAACGGCCGCACCTATCCCGTGCAGGAGGGCTGCGTTTCGGTGTCGACGCCCTGGCACTTCCACACCCTCAACACCCGGTCGGACCAGCCGGTGACCCGCTTCATCTGCGAGTTCAGCCTGCAGGACTATCTGCACTACGCGTCGGTCTGACCGGACGCGCGCTCGGCCTTGGTCGACAGCCATGTGGAGCCGGTGGTGCAGCTCAGCGAGCAGGACTATCAGCGCAGCTGCTCCATCTTCAACGACATGTACGAGATCTTTACCCAGAAGGGCGAAGACCGGCAGGTGCGGCTGTATCTCAAGCTGGTGGAGTTCATGATGCTGTTCCACCGCGCCCAGAAGCAGGGCGGCGTGCAGCCCGGGCGGCCGGACGCGCCCCGCGACCAGCTGGTGCAGGACGCGCTGCATCCACAAGCTCTATTCCCAGGAGCTGACGCTGGCCGACGTGGCGCGGGAGGTGGGGGCCAGCCCCGCCACCCTGCGGGAGCAGCTGCTGGCCTACACCGGCCAGGACTTCCAGGCGCTGGTCACCGAGATACGCATCCGCAACGCCTGCGTGCTGCTGGGCCTGAAGACCCCCACCCTGAAGTACATCGCCCACAACACCGGCTTTGGCTCGGTGCAGACGTTCTACCGCGCCTTCCAGAATTATAAAGGAATGACGCCCGAGGAGTACCGCAAGCGCCACTGGATGGAGTCGGAGGGAAAAGCCGGCTATCTGATGTGCAACAACGAGATATGGCAGCTGCTGACCTATCTGCATCTGCACTTCGACGAGCCCCTCACCCCGGAATCGGTGGCCCACGAACTGGGCATCAGCACCTCCAACCTGCACAAGACCATCAAGTACAACCTGATGGAATCCTTTTCCGAGATATTGCGGGAGATACGCATCAACTATGCCTGCGGCCTGCTGATGAACCCGGGCCTCTCGGTGGAGCAGGTGGCGGTGGAGGCTGGCTACAACAACTCCAAAACCTTTATCCGCGCCTTCCAGGCGGAAAAGGGCTGCACCCCCAGCGAGTTCCGCAGCCGCGAGCCGGAATGACGAACCACAGAAAAAGGCCGGGATGCCCCGGCCTTTTTCCTTCGGCTTATACAATGTAATAAAACGAAAACAAAAAGAAGGGCACGACATGCGTCGTGCCCTTCTTTGGTGAGCCATCGGGGATTCGAACCCCGGACACCCTGATTAAAAGTCAGGTGCTCTGCCAACTGAGCTAATGGCTCACATTCAAATTACAGCTTAACAATTATAGCAATCAACGGGCCGTTTGTCAACAGAAAAGCGGCAAAAGAAAAAAGTGCGGTGCGCCGGGGCGAAAAAACGGCACCGAATTGAAATTTTTCGGCAGGGGGAAACGTCTAATTGTTACAGAGAGTTTACAAAACGGGCAAAAATGAGTATGATTAAAAGAGACACACCGTTTCATCGAAGGGGGGAGCACCCATGAAACGACTGCCCGCACGCGCCGTGGCGGCGCTTCTTTGCGCCGCTCTGCTCAGCGGCTGCGTTTTTGCCCGCACGGAAGAGCCTCAGGCCACGCCCACGCCGGAACCGGACGCCGCGCCCGAGACCCTGGTGGAGTATGACGTGCCCCAGGACATCGACCCCTACACCGGCCTTGCCCGGGGCGAGAACTACCCGCTGGGCCGCCGGGGCGTTGCCGTGATGATAAACAACGTGCGCGCCGCATGGCCCCAGAGCGGGCTGAACAGCGCGGACCTTGTCTACGAGATCGTCACCGAGAGCGGCATCACCCGCCTGATGGCCGTCTACCGGGACTATGCCGCCATGCCGGTGGTGGGGCCCATCCGCTCGGCCCGGGACCAGCACGTGCAGCTGATGCTTCCGCTGCAAACGCTCTACGCCCACATCGGCACCTCCTATGTGGCGTCCCAGTATCTTGACCTCTACAAATACACCGAGACCAAGAGCATCGACGGCAAATACCGCAACTTCTACTGGATCGACACCGAGCGCCGCAAGACCAAAGGCCAGGAGCACTGCGTCTATACCGACGGCTCCACCTTCGCCGCGGCGGTGGACCAGTTCGGTCTGCAGGCGTCCACCACCTACGAGGCGCCGCCGGTGTTCGACTTCGTGCGCTATGACCAGCCCGCCCGCCAGCTGGAGGGCGGCGAGGCGGCGGAAGTCTATGTGCGCTTTTCCGGCTATGCCGACGCCACCTTCCGCTACGACGAGGCCACGGGCAAATACCTCAAATGGCAGTATGACCAGCCCCAGACCGACGCGGCCGACGGCGGCAGGCAGTACGGCGCCGACAATGTGTTCGTGCTGTTCGCCAAGATCGACAAGTACCCCGACGGGGTGCTGGCCCATGTGCAGTTCGACCAGGGCGCGGGGCTCTACTTCTGCGACGGGCGCTACGAGCGTGTGCGCTGGATCAAGGAAGACCCGGCCAGCCCCCTGCGCATCGTGGACAACGAGGGCAACGAGGTGGACGTGAAGGTCAACCCCGGCACCAGCTACATCGCCGTGGTGGCCGACGAGCAGATCGAAAACTGCCGCATCGACGGCCAGCCGCTGGAGGATGTCTTCGGCGAGTGACGAAGATGAAAATTCACCGGGCCGGTTGCCCGCAGGCGGCGCGCCTGCTATAATAGAAAACGGAATCGGGCGGCGTGCCGCCTGCAATAAAAAGCGGAATACGAGGGAACAGAACATGAAACGTTTGTTGTGCATCCTGCTGGCGCTGACCATGTCGGTCAGCCTGTTCACCGCCTGCGGCGGCGACGAGACCACCACTTCCGGCGGCGGCGAACCCGCTGTGGAAGCCACCCCCGAGCCTACCCCCGAACCCTATGAGGCCAACGTGCTCACCGGCTACGAAAAGGATGCCGACTACCCCGAAGGCCAGCGCATCACCGCGGTGATGGTGAACAACATCCAGACCTGCCGGCCTCAGCGCGGCCTGTCCGCGGCGGACATGCTCTTTGAGATCAAGGTGGAGGGCGGCATCACCCGCTTCATGGCCCTCTTCACCGATTATAACAACATCCCCGACATCGGACCCGTCCGCTCCGCCCGCGACCAGTTCTTCCGGCTGGTGCTGCCCTGGCAGCCGCTCTATGTCCACATCGGCCAGAGCGTGGTGCAGAAGGAGTACATCACCAACTACAACTACGACGAGTGGAACCTGGAAGGCAACTTCGACGGCAACCTCTATTACCGCAACCGCGACCGTGTGAACTGGGCGGGCAACCATGTGGACACCGAGCACACCGCCTACACCAACGGCCAGCTCATCGCCGAGTATGTGGAGCGCCATGACGTGGACGACCGCCGCATGTACAACTCCACCTTCTTCGACTTCGTGGATTACCGTGAGCCCGCCAAGGTGCTCACCGGCGAGCATCTGGAGGGCGGCGCCAGCGCCGACGCCGGCCGCGTGACCATCCGCCACTCCCAGTCCTACCGCACCCAGTTCGACTATGACTCCAGCCTCGGCCAGTACGCCATGGCCCAGTGGTATTACAGCAAGGGGTCCTACATGGACACCATCGACGAGAACAACGGCCAGCAGCTGATGTTCGATAACCTGCTCATCCTCTTCACCGACATCCACACCTATCCCGGCCATGAGGCCAAGGACCTGCAGTATGCCGAGTACAGCTGGGGCGGCGTGGGCTACTACTGCTACGGCGGCAAGATCGAGCGCATCCGCTGGCAGAAGGGCACCCCGCTGGACACCCTGCGCATCGTGGACTTTGAGACCGAAGAGCCTTTTGAGATCAACTGCGGCAAGACCTATGTGACCGTGGTGGACGAGGACGAAATTTCCAACTTCAGCTGGGAGCCGCTGGAGACTGCCCAGGACGTGCAGGAGGCCCCCACCACCAACGACTTCGTTGAGAGCGACGATTAAACCAACTCACATTCGGGGCCCCCGGCCGGCATCGGCGGGGGCCCTTTTTGAACAGGACAAGGAGAACACACCCATGAAACTTGCAAAGCGAGCCGTTGCCGCGGCGATGACCGTGCTGCTGCTGGCGGGCTGCGGGTCCGCGCCTTCCCAGAGCGGCACGCCCGCGTCCGGCGCGTCCCAGAGCGCCAGCCAGCCGGCGACCCCCACCCCCGAACCCCACGAGGCCAGCACCGAGATGCCGCTGCCTGCCGAGGGCATCAGCGCCCTCACCGGGCGCACGGCGGAACATCCCGGCCGCCGCCCGGTGGCGGTGATGGTGTCGAACGACGCGGCGGCCCGGCCCCAGTGGGGCATCGGCACCGCCGACCTTCTGATCGAGACCAACACCGAAGGGGAGAACACCAGCATGATGGCGGTGTTCGACAGCTGTGAGCGGGTCGTGAAGGTGGGCCCTGTGAGCCAGGGCCGGGACCTGTTTTTGCAGATGGTGATGCCGGTGAACGCCATCCCCATGTACATTGACTGCGACATCTACACCTCCAATCTGGTGAACTGGTACACCTACCAGCCGCTGGACGGCATCTACATCGGCGTGAACGCCTACAACCTGGACGGCGAGCGGGACCAGACCGCCCCCCAGGAGCTGTGCTGGTACGCCGACTCCCGCCTGATCCCCAGCGCCATCGAGTCCTACGGACAGTCGGCGGACGGCGAGACCCCCACCTTCTTCCATTTTGACGAGGCCGCCGCGCCCGCCAAGGGCAACGGCTACCGGCTGGAGATCGGCTACGGCGCCCAGCGCACCGCGCAGCTGGTCTACGGCGAGGCCGAGGACCGCTACTTCCTGAAAGAGAACGACCAGGACCAGCTGGACGCCGCCAAGGAGGACGGTCTGGTGCGGTTCACCAACGTGCTGCTGCTGATGGCGCCCTCCGGCTTCAAGGACGACGGCGTCACCCGTGACTATGACCTCACCGGCGGCGACGGAGTGTATCTCTCCGGCGGCGGCGCGGTGCAGATCCAGTGGAAAAAGGGCGAGGCGGACCAGCCGCTGCAGCTCTTCGACGCCGAGGGCCAGCCCTTCTCGGTGCGGCCCGGCCGCACCTACATCGGCATCTGGGGCGGCTTTGAGGGCCAGAGCCTGCGCCTGCTGGATTCCAGCGGCGCCGAGCAGCCCCTGCCCGCGGCCCCCGCGCCCATGGGCGGGACCTCCGAGCCGGCTTCCTCCGCACCCGCCGACTCCGCTTCCGCGGCTGCCTGACGGGGGATAAGCATGGAAAACGCCTTGACGCCTAACACGAAAAAACAGTGGCTCGCGGCGGCTGTGTGCGCTGCGACGGTGCTCCTCGTCTGCGCGCTGCCCTTCGCGGACCGGGATCTGGTGGCCGGCCACGACGCCGTGTTCCACATCCTGCGCCTGGAGGGGCTGGCCGCCGCCCTGGGTGGCGGCGCGTCCATCCCGGTGCGGGTCTACTCGCTGATTTTGGGCGGCTACGGCTATGCCGCCGGCCTGTTCTACCCCGACCTGCTGCTCTATCCCGCGGCGCTGGCGAGGGTGGCGGTGCTGGGGCCGGAGCTGGCCTTCAAGTTCCTGATGCTGGGCTGCGTGGCCCTGCAGTGTGTCACCAGCTATTTCGCGGGCCGGGCCATCGGCAAAAGCCATTTTGTCGGCTGCACCTTCATGGTGCTCTACGGCCTGTGCCAGTACCACTTCACCAACCTCTACATCCGCAGCGCGGTGGGGGAGGTGCAGGCCATGGCCTTTCTGCCCCTGGCGGTGTGGGGCCTGTGGGACCTCACCGAAGAGGGGGCCAAAAAGCCCTGGCTGCTGTTTTTGGGCTTCACCGGTCTGGTGCTCAGCCACACCGTCAGCCTTGCGCTGATGGGCCTTGTGGCGGTGGTGTGGGTGCTTGTGCGCCTGCCCAGAATGCTGAACCGGCGGGCGCTGGCCGCGGGTTTCGGCGCGGCGGCGGCCTGCCTTGCGGTGAGCTGCTATTACTGGCTGCCGGTGCTGGAGCAGTTCACCGCCGACACCTTCAAGGTCAGCGCCGAACCGCTGACCCGCCTTGCCTACAACTATCTCACCCTTGCCGACATCTTTGACCCCGCCTCCTATACCGGCCTCGGCCTGGGCGGCATGATTCTGGCGCCGCTGACCGTGGCGGCGGGGGTGTGGCTGGCCCGCAAAGGGCGGCGCTGCCGCCGGGGCTGGGTGTTCCTGGCGGTGGGCGCGGCGCTCACCTTCGCCACCCTGAACTGGGTGCCCTGGTCGAAACTGGACGAGACGGTGCTCACCAGCGTGCAGTTCCCCTGGCGGCTCAACGCCTTCGGCCAGATGTTCCTGTGCCTGGGAGCCGCCTGCCTGCTGGCGGGCCTTTCCGCGAAGCGGGTCAGGGCCGCGGCGCTGGCGGCGTGCTTCTGCCTCTCGCTGGTGAACCTCGCCTGCCTGTGGCCCACCTTCCCGGAGCTGGTGAACTACGACCGCAACTACTTCACCGGCCAGCGGGGCGAGACCTTCTATCTGGTGGGGGCCGAGTGGCTGCCCGCCGGGGTGAACACCATCGAGTTCGCCTTTGAGCCGGGGGCGCAGTACACCAACGGCGAGGGCGTGTTCACCGGCGACTATCTGCCCAACGGCGACTTCGTGGCGGAGTTCGACGGCACCGCGGGGCTTTGGGGCATCCCGAAGCTGTGGTACAAGGGCTACTCCGCCTGGGTGGAGCCCGCGGACGGCGGCGAGGCCATCCCGGTGCCGCTGCACAAGGACGCCGGCGGCCGGGTGGAGCTGGACGTGCCCGAAGGCCTGCCCGCCGGGCGGCTGGTGGTGAGCTACACCGGCACCACGCTGCAGCATGTTTCCGACTGGGTGAGCGGCCTTTCGGCCCTGGCCCTGGCGGGCGCGGCCGCCGGGTGCGCGCTGCGCAGACGACGCAAAGTCAAGTAACGGGGCGCTGCCCCGAAGGAGAGAGGAGAAGACCCATGTCTCTGTTTGAACCCCGCACCCCCGTCTATGCCGGCGAGGGAGAGGAACTGAAAAAGGTGGAAAAGCTGCTGCACGACCACCAGATCGACTACAAGCTCAAGGCCGGCAGCACCGGCACGCTGGTGATGGTCAAGCGCAGCCGCGCCGACGAGGCGGAGATGGAGATCCGCGAAGCCAAGGCCCGCAACTGGCTTTGGTAAAAAAGCAAAAAGGGAGCGCCCCTTCTGATGATTCCCATAGGTACATTTTCTGAACCGGGTGAATTGTCAGGCACAGAGGCGGACGGCTTCCGCCGTCCGCCTCTGTGTTTTCATGCGAGCAATCGGATGATTGCTTCTTTCTCTGTGATTTCTTTGGTCATGCGCGGTGCGTGGTCGCCCTCCCGCATGGGCGTATCCAGAGCACCGATATCCCGGTACACGATCCGGACGCTCTGGCCGGCGGAGCGGGAGTGCTTCTTCGTCCGCTCCCCGATCTCGATGCGCTGGATAAACAGCCTCAGCAACTGGGGCGTCAGCTCGTCGATGGCGGTGTACTGCTTGGCCTTCTCGATGAAGGCGTCCACATTGGAGACCGAGGCTTTCAGCCGCTCTAACTGCTCCTCCTTCGCAGGGATGGCCGACTCCAGCTCTTTCTGCTCCCCGTTGTAGTCGGCGGAGAGCATCCGGAACTGCTCGTTGGTCACCCGACCCAGCACATTGTCCTCGTAGAGCCGTTTGAACAGGGCGCTCAGTTCTCCGTCCCGGCGGCGCATGGCATCCAGCTCCTTCTGCACACGGTTGATTTCCCGCCGCAGCTCCAGCGTGTTCTTCTGGTTGATGTACTCCGCGAACTGCCGCTCCTTCATCCGGGCGAAGTGGGTCACCCTGCGCAGATCGTCCAGTACGATCTGTTTCAGATCTACCTCCCGGATCTGGTGAGGGGTGCAGGCATCTTTCCCTCGCTTGCCGTAGGTGGAGCACCGGAAGTAATACTGATCCTCCCGCATCTTCTCCGTCCGGCAGAGCACCAGGTACTGTCCGCAGTCGGAGCAGTAGGCCAAGCCAGAGAATAGATTCGGCTCCTCCATGTGCTTGGGCGGGCGGCGCTTGTGGCGGCGCACCTCCTGAACGATCTCCCAGAGCTCCTGCGACACCAGCGGCGCGTGGGTGTTCTTCACCAGGATCTGCTCGCTCTCCGGTCTTTTGATCTGCTTTTTGTTCTTGTAGGAGAGCGTCGTGTGTTTCATGCTGAGCGTGTGGCCGAGGTAAACGATGTTCTCCAGGATATTTGCCACCGTCTTGCCGCACCAGCTATAGGGGCGAGTCGTGTCCAGGTGGTTGCAGGCTGTCCCGGTAGCCTGGTAGTACTGGTTGGTCGGGTTCAGGATCTGTTCTCCGGTCAGGATTCTGGCGATTTGGTTGGGCCCTTTCCCGGCGGCGCACAGTTCGAAGATCCGGCATACCACAGGGGCAGTCGCCTCATCCGGTATGATCTCCTTGGACTGTGCGTCTTTTTTCTTATAGCCGTATAGGGGCTTGGAGCCAGAACGCTCCCCGCGCTCCGCCTGCATCCTCTTGATGGCCCGCACCTTTTTGCTGGTGTCCTTGGCGTGGAGCTCGTTTGCCCAGTTGCGGATGGGGTTGAAGTCGTTGCTGCTCTCCACCAGGGAGTCCACGCCATCATTGACCGCGATGAACCGGACGCCCTTCTCCGGAAAATAGAGTTCTGTCAGCTGGCCCACCTGCAGGTACTCCCGTCCCAGGCGGCTGAGATCCTTGACGATCAGGGCCTCCACCTCGCCGTCCTCGATCATCTCCACGATTTTCTTCCACGCGGGCCGCTCGAAGTTGGTACCGGAGTATCCGTCATCGGACAGGAACAGGGTATTCTCGAATCCATTGTCCGCCGCGTACTTCTCCAGAAACAGCTTTTGAGACGAGATTTGTCAAGGTTATTTTCTCCCGCTGAATACAAATGTCCAA